>JGI10211J34971_10005136_pt1 | contig 10268 bp, 13 predicted proteins | sample Etolagsediment_FD_34971 | JGI IMG/M metagenome (IMG submission 34971)
TCGTCGCCGAAGCGGGTCGACGAAATGCGTTCGCTATTGATCGGCGGCACAAAAGAATTAGAACTTCAGGGAATCCAGAAAAGCGGCAAGACCGCAAAAGAACAATATTTAGAATCAACCGGGATGGCCCCACTTGCCGAAGCCAGAAACCAAGCGGTCGAGGCGTTGGCCGCAACACGGGCCCGCAACTTGGCTTCGTCGTCGCTTAACTTTATGGCCGAATCGGTCGAGATGAACGCGTTATCAGGATCGACGCCCGTTTCGCAAATCGACACGTTCATTGATCAATTGACCACGCGACAACAGCAAGTGCAAAACCGTTTTTCGATTAACCCATTCGGAAGCGGGATCGATGAAAATGATCGACGCGAACAATTAAAACTTTTGCGATCGACGGTCGAAGAATTAAAAAAGCTTCGTTCGCAAGCGGCCGCCGCGACCGGGAACCGGAACCAAGAAGAAACACAATAAGACCGGCCGCAGGTAAAGAGAAATCACCCACAGGCTAGAAGCCTATGCCACGCGACCGCTGGTTTTTCAGTCACAGGCTAGAAGCCTATGCCACACCCCAGAAACGGCCGAAAATTTGAACGCCAGCCCCTAGGGTAACGTGTGCAAATGTTGCGTTTTATTAGGTCGCTTTGCCAATAAAAAGAGAAAAGCCATTTAAAACTCGTTAATATCCAGGCCGCTCTCTTTTAAGAGACTATCAACTTCATCGAGAAGTAATTGCCTACCTTCGTCTGATTTGAACGCGTCGGAAAATCCGCGAAGCTTATCTAGATTCGCCGCAAGGATTTCTTCGAATCTTAAGGGGTCAACTAACTCTCTGGCTTTTGCAGCTTCAAGCTCTCCGAGTGTTGTTCTTAATCGTAGCAAGCCCGCAACGGCGAATTTCTTCCACATTTTAATTTCATCGTCGATACCAAGTGTGGCACTTGCAACCGCTAAGTCATTGGCCGTAACGGTCGCCGCTGCTCTGTCATTCGCGTTTTTGAGTTCGGAATTTAGCTGATGGTTTTCGCGAGTGAGTTTATCGATATCAGAAAGCAATTTGTCCTTGTCATTGTTTTGGTATCGTTGCGCAAGTTCCTTCCAGCGATGCGCCACCGATTCAGATTCCGCGAGTTTTTTTTCCAGATCGTTGATTTGATCTTTCGACGATCCACACCCCAGCGAAACAACCACAACAAAGACAGCAAAACATCGCACAATAAAACCCACCATTGGAAAACGCATATTCCAACCGTTTTACGATATTCGAGAGGGGGTATCAATTGTCGGCGGAAAAAATAAAACTGAAAAACTTGGGTTTTTACCTAAGAATCAGATTGCAAATTTTTTTTGATTCCGCGATAAAAGGTTCGCGGCAAAAATAATGTTGCCGCCGCCCGCCGCGTCGCTTGCAACGACACGACGGCAAATGGAAGAAAGAACACTTCAACCAACCGACGACAACGCCCGAAATCATACTCAGGCGTCGCCCTCACGCAAACCGCATTTTTCAACAAAAAACGGATTGCACTCTAGAAGTGTTGGTTCTTCCGAAAATTCAGTTCTGAATTTTAATGGAGTTTCAGGAATGGAATCAACATCGGAAAACGCCCCATCGCGTCCGAAAAACGTGAAAAATCGGTTTAGTATTGCAGAACCGTTTCGCATTGGGCAGGGTAGAAATCATTCTCGCCACGTTTCGCCTGCCCACGAAACAAAAAACGACTCGTTACATTTTCTTGTCGAGTTTCTTCCGCTTAAAACATGGAGGCGTTCTATCAGCAGTTAGCGCAAAAAAAGCCGTTGAAAATTGGCGTTTTCAACGGCTTTTGTTGTTTTGTTTATCGGTTGTGTGGCTTCGCTTCCAAGGCTATCCGCCACGCAACCCGCAAGCGCCGTTCCCGGCGATTCGTGTCTTATGATACGAAATCCGGTCGCGGCTTGAAAGTTTTATTTCAAGCTTTTTCGTGGTTTTCTCTGAAATGTATCACTTTTTTTACTTGAAAAGTAGAATTTCCGCCTTTAGGGGTGTTGGCCGCGTCAAAAATCTTGACTTGAAAGAAAGTCAATCGCGTGAGTCTATTTGATCCATTGGGTTTCATTTTAACCCGTTCCGAAATTGCGGCCAAATTTAACCAATCGCTCGAATGGGCCGACACCGAATTTTTGCCGTTTGTTGCCTATGGCGAAACGTCAAACGGCGAATGGTTTGTACCGCGAACGGAACTTGAAAATTTTCTACTTAGAAAGTGCGGGTTAGACGAATGGATTTCAGACGAGGCGGCCCGCCAGATCGTCGGAAAGTCGGTCAGCCAATTTAATCGGCTAGTGAACGCGGGCAAGATTAAACGCCGCCCCAGTCGCGAGAATCCAAGACGAAACGATTTTTCAAAAAAGGATTGTGAACGCGAAGCGGCTAAACGAAAAACCAAAAAAAGCAAACCCCGGAGAATTAGACGAATGAAAGATCGAGAATCGAAACCAATCGACCCGCGTTTAACGAATCGCCGGTCGGATTGTTGGGAGCAACACCCGGCGGATTTGCCAGATACGCGCGGCGAGCTTCATCGAACGTCACGATTAACCGAAAAGGACATTTTAGCGATTCGGGCCCATTACGAAAAAAAGGGCGGATTGATCCGCGACGTCGCTATCAAGTTCAAGATTTCACCGAACCACGCGGGCGATATTTTGCGGGGTAAAACTTGGCGGCATTTGAAGCTTTCAAATTTGCTTTACAAGCCGGAGTTTTAACCATGTCGAAGCCGTGTTGCTACATTGCGTGCAAAGAAAGCCATGCCGGGCAAACCCAGCTTTCGACGTTCGAAATGAAAGACGCCCACGCGGGCACGCATTACTTTTTTTGTGGGGATTGTGTTCGATTGTTTGTCGATCTTGGTTTGCCGTTCCGCCGAATCGGTTTTGGTGATTGGGTATGCAACCGGCGGCAAGTGGCGGCGACGGCGGCGACGGCGGCGACGTTCCCGGTCGAACGCGAACCCGTTACTGAAAACAGTGCGTCGCAAGCTTTNTTATTTTAAGTGATTCCGCCCGCGAATCGCTTCCGCCGGGCGTATGCTGTTTTTATTTTCAGGAGCGGAAAAGATGGCGGCAAATGAGGCGATCGGAAGTTTTAATTTTGTGACACTTGAAGGCGTCCCGGAAGATCGGTCGCCGGTCGTTAATTTTGAATCGCGACACGGCGTTGAAGACGTCGCCATTTTTCTAGAAACGACCAAACGCGGCACGCCGTTTACGATGCGGAGTTTCCGCGATTTTGCGTCGCTTGCCGCCGCGAAAACGGCGTTGCTATCTTACTTGGCGGCCAAGGGATCAACCGAGTCGATCACGTACGGCGGGACTCAGGAACCGCGAAAATACACGATCTTGAATTGCAAGCCGGTCGAAGAAAAAGCGATCGTCGCCGCATACGGCGGAGCCGAAACCGTGGGCCGTGCGAAACTGGTTTGTGATTGGACGTTGATAAGCCGCGATATCGCGGCGTGATTGTTGGTGATTTGAAAGGTTTATTCAAATGGTTGGTCGTCGTTGGACAGACACGGAATCCGAGTATGTTATCAAGCATTACGGCCGAAAAAAGGTCGATACCATTGCGAGTTATCTTTCGCGGTCTGTCAGTTCGGTTTACCAGCACGCCCGAAAAATCGGGGTGTGTGAAACGCACGACAGGGCGGCGGCGGCCCGCCGTGATTGCAAGATTAAACAGTTGCATTTGAAAGGGTGGTCGTCGAGTGAAATAGAAAAGGCGGTCGATATTGGTCATCGAAGCATACGCGAAAGAATTCATAAAATGGGCATGATCCCAAACGGGAGAAACGCCAGATACCGAAAGCGAGTCGCGAAGAAAACGAAAGAACAATGCGCCGCCGCAGGCGTTAAAAACCTTGCTGAATTGCGTTCGAAAGAAATGAAGCGAGTCGCTAGGAATCTTGGTTGGCCGGATTATTTGTCTTTGCGGTCGGTGCAAATTTTAGAGACTCTTTTTCAGCTAGGCCCGATGACTCGAAAACAGATCGCAAAAGCAATTGGCTTAAAGTGGGTCGGCGTCCAACATACATTTAAAAACAAAAGGGTTCCGGGGCACAATTACCTAGCGGAATTGCAGAGGGCCGGGCTTGTCGTCCGACTAGAATCAGCAATTACACATAAAGGAAAGGGAAACCACCAAGACTTATACATGGTGGCTTTAGAGGTTGAACCATGCCAGAAAGCAAGAACACGTTATCTATCACAGAAGTCGAAAAAACAATCGACCGCCACACAAACACCGTCGCGATGCAATGCCAACTAAGGCACGCGATTTTTAACGCGATCAACGAAGATGACGTTTCAGAGATTGTGAAAAAGCAAGTCGAAAAGGCAAAACAAGGCGACAATAAATCGTTGCAGTTTGTAATGAAATACGTTCTTGGTTTCGGCCCACAAATGACCGTTCAGCAGATCAATGTTATGGACGTTGAAACGGCGGCAAGACTAGCCAACAAAAACAAGTAGACGGTTTTTCGAAAACTTCGGCGTAGCATTTACGCCGCCCCGCGAGAATATGGTTTTCCATTTCAAACCATGTTCGAAAGTCTTTTGAATGTCTCAGGTTATCCGCCAGCACGTCGCCGAAATTGCGGTCGGAAGTGCGACTAGCGACGAAATTAACGTTTCCGGTTTATTGTTCGGCACGATCCAGTTTCGCCGAAAAGATGGTTCGGCCGTTCCGACAGGAACTTGGCAAATCGAAGTTAATCGTGTGAAAGCCGACGAAGTCGACGACGACTATTTCGAGGCCGCGAAAGATTCACTAAACGAAACGGTCGCCGCGATCGCGTTCGGCAACACAAACCGAATTTTTAACGTTCCGCCAGAGACGATGGCGTCGCGAAAATGCCGCGTCAAGCTTGCCAGCAATCTGACGGGCGACTCGCCGTTGCAAGTTGTGTTCAGTTGCTACGACAACGCGTAGAAAGCCGGAGCCATGCAAAACGAAATCGCTCTAAACGAAACGCCCGTGCATATTCGCTGGATGATTAAACGCGACTTGCCGGAAGTGATCGACATTGAAAACCACGCTTTTGAATTCCCGTGGAGCGAAGACGATTTCATCGATCGACTTCGTAAACGGAACGTGATCGGGATGGTCGCCGAAAACGACGACGATATTTCGGGGTTCATGGTTTACGAGCTTAAAAAAGAGTCGTTGTATTTGATTAACTTCGCGGTGCACCCAGACGACCGCCGCGCGGGCGTCGGCCGTCAAATGATTCGAAAGATCATCGGGAAGCTTTCACCAACCCGCCGAAAAACGGTTTCGCTGGAAGTTCGCGAAACGAATTTCGCGGCGCAAATGTTTTTTCGGGCGAATGGATTCAGGTGCAATGCAACGATTCGCGATCGTTACGACGACACAACCGAAGACGCGTATATTTTCGTTTACGACGTGGACGAGCCCGCCGCAACCATCACCACAAAAAACAGAATCAAGGGGCAAATTTTAGAATGAGATCGAGCGAATTTATACAGACCGATTTAACCGCCGAAACGCTTTGCAAGGTCGACCAGCGGTTTAACGATGAAGTGACCGCCGAAATTCAAGCGGCGGTTTTGGATTGTTTGAAACGGCCGAATATTAAAAAGGTTCGGTCGTTTTCAATCGAACTTCGGATCGCCCCAAAAAACGAACGCGGGCAACTTGAATTTTCGACGAAAGTTAGTTCGGTTAAAAGACCGCCCCGCGAATTTGACGTGTTAACCGCGATCGCCGATCCGGTTTCCGAGTCGATCGAATTTTTGCATAAACAAGGGGAACTTTTTTCCGAAACCGACCCGGCCGAAGTCGAGTTGATTTTGCGAGAACGCGAAGCGGTTCCGGTCGTTGATTACCGGGCGAAAGCGGCGGGCGAATAAATGGCATTAAAAACGATCGATTTAGATATCGCCGACAACGGCGGGGTAACGCAAACGGTCGAGAGTCGAACCGATTGGGCGGATACTTGGTCAGATCATAGTGCGACGGTTTTTTGCCGGACGGCCCGTTGGACGACTAACCCGGAAATGCCGTCGGCAACGTTGCATTATCGATACGGTTCGGTTGATATCGCGAAAGCCGGATCGTTTACAACTTACAAGCGAGCCCCGCCAATCAGTCGCGGCGATTTCGTTAAGTTGACTTTCGTCGGCCACGAAATATTGGCGGGAACCGCGACGGCCGGGGAGAAGACCGCCAGCAAGACGAAAATTTGGTTTGGCGTTGCGACTACGATCGACGACGACGATAACGGTTCGATTACGATCACGTGCGCAGGGCTGGAAAAACTACTAACCGAAAAAAATATCGATCAATCGGTTTGGTTTGTCGATCAGGCGGACGGAACGACCGCAAAAACGATTACTCAGGTTTTGACTTTCAATCAAGGCAACGTCGGGAACCGATCAACAAATAAACTTTCGTCGAAGCATTACGGGTTTTCAGGCTACAAGCTTTTTACCGATCCGACCGGAAACGAAAAATGGTCGACTCGCGACATTGTCGAATATGTCGCGGCCACGCAAACGCCGGTTGACGATTCCGGCACGTTAAACATCCCGTTTGAATTAGATGATTCGGGCGGCGTGTTGCCCGACTACGATTCGCCAGAGGTGAACCCGGAAGGGCAAAAGGCGAAATCGTTTATCGATTCGCTGATCACACGTTCGCGGGGGCTTGGTTATTTTTTGGAAGTCGACGAAACCGCCACGCCGGATACAATCAAAATCAAGCCGTTCACGTATGCTTCGCAAGATATCGATTTGCCGATCACGTCGCCGCCAAATCAAAAGATTCCACAAAATCCGAACCGTTACATTTTCTTAACAAGTGGTTTTCAGGCCGGTTCGATCTTGGTACAGATCAACAACGAATCAAGATTCGATCGCGTTCGCGTTGTCGGCGGCCGGGCGGTTTATTGTTTTTCACTTTCCGGCCCCGACGGAAACTTGGTCGAAAAATGGAAGTCGAATTTAAAGACAGCCTACGACGAAGCGGCGTCGACCGACGGCGGGTATCCCGGAGCCGCTGAAATCGCCGACCGAGAAGTCGCGGACAACGTCGCCCGGTCGCACGTCATGTTTCGAAATGTTTATTCGCGTTTCGGCGTGAAGGTCGACGACCCGGATCACGCCGACCATTGGAGCGGCCAAGTTAAAAACGGGGAGAACGGCGGAACGGCGAATTATGCTTTACCGGAACCAGATTCCGACCCGGTGACCGGGCAAGATTTCTACCCGCCTAATTTTCGATTCATTGATCAATTACCGCTTTTGAAAAATTACGACTACGAAGGCGGCACGACGCCCACGGTTCGAACCGACGAAGACGACGAAATCGGCGAACGTTATTTGTCGTCGCTTTCGTTTTTCAAACGGGTCGACGACGCGTCGAAATGGATCGAGGGCAATAAGATTTCAACGCTGGCGAACACGGAGCGCAGCGAATACGATTTTTCGATTGAAGTCGCCCCGGACCAAAACGAGCCCGCGTTTTATGTTCAGGTCATCGGCCAGCCGCAACACATGATCGCCCCGATTACGGTCGGCGATTTGGAAGGAAAATTGACGAGCCGTTTTTCGCCATTGGCTTATGAGGCGGAATATTTCGCGACAAAGTCTTGGAATTATTGCACAGCGATTTTTACCGTCGCCGCATACGGGAACGACTATTGCGAAGCCACGGTCGGCGAAGCGTCGCCAATCGCGGACATGGTTCGCACGAAACGAATCGACGTCGGCGATCGGTTCCAAAAACACCACGTCGCCGACGGAACGGTCGTTGGCGTGAACGAGGCGACCGGAGCTTTGAAACGGCGTTCGGCCGCTGGCTTCGTCCGCGATGATTCGGAACAAGTTGAAGCGGTCGCCGAGTTTGCTTATTTGTGGTATTCGCTTGACCGGGCGACGTTGCGAATTTCGACAAACCATTTCGGCGATTTTGAGTTAGGGGCGATCGTCGCCAGTTTAACCGATGGGATCGCGGCGACGTTTAACGCGACCACGAATCGCGTTTCGATCACGGGCGGGCCGTATGCCAGCGGCGAAGCGGTTGTTTTCTATTTGGAAGATTCCGCCGTTTTACCTGCCCCGTTAACACCCGGCCAAATCTATTATTTAACTTCAACCATCGGCAGCGAATACGCGATCAGCTATCGAATCGACGGCCCGGAAATTGACCTAACGGACGCGGGCAGCGGGAACGCGTTCGCAACCAACAGCGGAGCGAATACGCCGATTACGTCGGTCGAGTTGGCTTTGCCAGTCACGGTCGGAAGCGAAACGGCGGGTTTGGCCGAAACGTTAATTCAAACCGGAAACAGCGAATTTGACGTCAGGAATTTTGTTTAAAAATAACTATGCCGCCAACCGAAAAAATATCCGACCGGATCGCCCGAATTGAAAGAGAGAACCGCGATTTAAAATCCGCGATCGCTCGAATTGAATCAACCGTCGAACGTTCCGCCAAACCACGTAAGACGGAAGGATGGGCGAAGATAATCGCAACGACGGCCGACGCGAATGTTTTCGACGCCGTGATGGTTGATATCTTCGACAAGACAACCGCCGCCACGCCGACCGCCCGATCGGCGACCGCAAACATTGAAGCCGTAACGGTGAACGGTTCAGATTCGTTAAGCGTCGACGATATCGTTAAGGTCAGTCTCGAAAAAGGGATTTGGACGGTGATTCCCAGCGGCGGTGATATCGAACCCGTGATCGCTTGCCATTCTGATTCTTTAGGTTACAGCTATCGCGGTTTGTCAAGTTCAAACCTTCTTCTTTATAGCGGCGGCGTCGATCGATACGGGACAGCACAAACCGTCGACTTTTTAATGCGATCCAATAACCATTCAGTTATTGGGCCGTCCGGGGTTTCGAGTCGGTACGCGATTAAATCGCCGGGCGTTTTTGCTTATTCGATCCCGTGGGCGATTCGAATAAACGACCCGCCGCCAGAACAAACGACCGTCGGTTTGTTAACGCATGGCGTCGAATTTTCTTATGATGGGAGCGGACACGTCGACGGAATCCGCAACGCGCCCGCCGCCGATGGTAACTATAACCCGTTTGCGACTTTGTACACTTATCCCACGGTCGAGATTTCCGCGTTTTTGTACGACGCCCAGCGAACCGCCGTTAGTAGTGGCGTCGGGATAATCTTTGCTGCCGAAAACGCTTGCGGCGGGTTTGATACTCAAATTAGAAGCGGCGGCATTGACTCAAACTTCGACACGTATGGCGGACTTTGGGAAGATTATTTAGATAGCGGCGCATTGGGCCGAACTTGGCACGGTTGCATTAGCGGGGCTTTTGCGATTAGCCAAGAAAGCCTTGATAATTTACAGGGTGGCGGGGCGTCGGTCGGCGTTGAATTTTCACGCGGCGCAATTAACGGCGGCGACTCAGATTTTAATTGGCAATTTGCCGTCGGCGGGTTCGTGATTTATTCGCCCCGCAATCCGCTTTTTTACAACGGACTTTCAATACCTGAAATCGGGACCATCCCGCCGGGCGGCGGCGTAAATCCCACAACCGGATAATTCAATGACAGCATTAGCAGTTCCCGTAAACTCTAAACCGTTTCTTAAAACGTTAAATGCCCTAGGCGGTCGAGAGGCGGGCGGAGCAATCGACATAATCCAACCGCTTTATCTTGATAGTGTAACTGATCCTTCAAACCCAGTCGTTAAGGTTGCGACGTCAGACCCAACAGACGCGACACAAAGCGTTGTTATTGGGATATCGGTAACAAAAGCCGAAACCGGGTCGCAAGTTATTTACAGTTTTACGAATGGCGACATTATTGATTTCGGCGGAACTCTTACAGCGGGCGATAACTTCTGGCTTGATCGTTCGGGGGCAATCACAAATGACTATTCGACCGACATTGCTTCCGGCGATTATGTCGTGAAGCTTGGATTTGTGACCGAGGCGGGTGACTGGTGTACCAACATCGTCGACTTACGTGAAACTAAGTAGGCCAATTCGCGCCTATTCGATTTTACGGATTTGGCCGTGAAATCTAATTGTTTTGGTCGCGTTTCGCTTGTGAAAAGAGACTAAAAACCGGCCTAAATCCCGGTTTTTTTGACCGTTTTTGGGCCGAAAATCACTAAAACGCCCGGTTTTTTGCTTCTGAAATCCGCGATTTGCACTAGAAACACGCTAAAAAAGGCCCCCTTTTAGGTACTGATCCCCAAAAATCAGGCTTTATCGCGGTCCCTAGGCCAGATCGG
>JGI10211J34971_10005137_pt1 | contig 10266 bp, 4 predicted proteins | sample Etolagsediment_FD_34971 | JGI IMG/M metagenome (IMG submission 34971)
AGTACCCTTCGGGGTATTTTGCTATAATTATACAAAGGATTAAATATGGCTACAACTAGTTCCGAATTATCGTACTCCCTACTAAATGTTGGAGACATTGATACTAATGTTTTAGGTCTATACGAAGACCTTATGAAAACTTCAGTAGGCAAAAACAGTATCTATATAAGAGCTAAAGAGACTATGCAGTCTTTCTTTGATACAAGTACTCTCAAGGATGATGAGAAAGCTGCTGTGCTAAGTCAAATGCTTACTGGGATGACTACTAGCATTACAGCACAAGCTATGAACTCTGCTATAGCTATAGCTAAAGAGAATAGAGATGGAGAGTATAATCTCACTAAGATCAAAGAAGAGACTGTACTGATTAAAGAACAGACACATAAAGTAGCTGCAGATAACGTACTAACAACTGCACAAGCGTCTAAAGTTGATCAAGATAAGGACCTAGGTGTAATCCAAGGGTGGAAATTACAATCTGATATGATCAGAGAAAATGGAGTCACTACATTCCCTTCTATAACTACTCCTGTACTGTCTGTAACTAATGTTGAAAGTAAAGGTATGAAGTGGGAGACTGAACAACAAACTAAGATGTCTGTGTATGCTACATTAGCTAAGTCCTATAGAGAATCTGGTGGAGTTACGTGGTCACTGAATTCTGATGGTAAAGTAAATGCTATAACGCCGTTTGGTTCGTACGAAGGATTAACTGAAGCTCAAAGAAGAGTAGCTGTAAGACAAGAGAAAGGGTTTGATGACAATAAACGTCAACATGCTGCTAATAGTTCTGCTAACATGATAGGTCTACTACTTAGTTCTGAGGAAGCTAGTGCTATCACTCCTGCTGATGTAGCTCAATGGAGAGAAGCTGTAGGTTACTTAAATACGGATAACTCTGGAACTCCTTCACCTGTGGCTGGTGTAATAACTACAGTTAGTTTTGCTGATGGTGGAACTATAAGTAAAAGTACTGAGATAACAATATCTGGTACAAGTACTGGGTTCCTTCCTGGTACAGCTATATCTTGTGTGATATCTACTGGTTCTGGTCTTACATATCAAGAGTCTTCTACTGTGAGTGGACTAATTCAGATAGAGAATAACAATGAATGGAAGATAGTTATAGGAGTGTCTGATATAGACAACCTAGCTACTGGTGTAGGTGTAGGAACTATACGTATAACTGCTGTAGATAGCGGTGGTATAGTTAGAACTGATTCAAGTATATCTACTTGTACAATAGGAGCGTAATGTGGCTGATTTTGTAATACCAAAAGGAAGAGAGTTTGAGTTTACTATTAGAGTTATAGAGGCTGACTCTTTCCTGCCTCAAAATCTATCTCAAGCCGTGGGTGCTACCCTTACACTAGTTAAAAAGTCCAATCCTGAGGTTACTGTACTAAGTACTGTACTCACTGTGACTGATGCTGTGAATGGTATACTGACAGGTACAATACCTGCAACTACTGTAGGAGATGCTGTAGGTACTGCTGATCTAGATTACCTGAGAGGTAAAGCTGAAGATGACTACTACCTGAAACCTGTGTATACAGGTATAGTAGAAGTAGATCCTGTCACTGTACCTAAGATCATTACGATCATTGAGGATATATACGTAACACCTACAGGAGACTAATTTGAGTACTATAGAGATAGAAACTAATGAAGCTACTGTAGTAACTGGTTCTGTATCAGAGTCTAAAGTACCTAATCTACAGACAGATGTAACTACTAGGTCTACGTCTGTAGCTGAAGCATCTACCAATACCTATGTACTTAGTTCTGGTGGAATGTATGGTTCTGGATACTCTGGTGGCATTCCTTCATGGTTACAAGTAGCTATAGATGAAGGTGTACTAGCAGGTATAGATGGTACTATAGATATGGATAACCTAAAAGATAGTTTGAAAAACTTATTGATAGGTATAGAATCTGGAGTGTATCAAACTGTAGTAGACTCTGATACTGCTGATGCCTCTATAAAAGCTCTTATAACTGGACTAACATCTGTACTTCAAGATAACTATTCAACTAGTTTAGAGATAAATACTACATACGCATCTAAAGATGAAGCCTACTCAACAGCTATAGATGCCTTACACTCTGTCTTTGGCCCTAATGTAGCTGCTGGTGTAATAAGTATGATGTCTAGTTACACGAGTAAAACAAATGCTACTGCTCAAGTAGTGAATGACTTAGAAACTACTATAACTGATATGGGTACTGGAATAACTGCTAGTGCTAGTGCTGTATCTAGTTTAAGTACTAGAGTAGGTTTTGTAGATGGTGAAGAGACTGGGCTAGGTCTACTGGCTGCAGTTTCTGATCTACAAGCCCAGGCTGATGGAGTTGTAGAAACTTGGTTTGAGTTGGACAGTCCGATTGACTCTGTAACGCTTGCACCTCTGAGTGGAGAAGAGCCGTATAAGCTCTGGTATGAGGTTGACTATGGTATCAATCCGTACGATGCAGCTAAAGTGGCTAATCCTGTAACCACTGAAAGAGACCTACACACCGGTGATACGTATGTGGAGTATGAAGTAGTCAATAACGAGAAGATATATACGAATTCCTTTAGGTTCGCTAAAAGTATTGTAGGAACTGATACTGATGCTGAAGGTTTTGGTTGGTTCAGAATTTCTGATAGTACTGCTGCTGAAGCACTACAGAAGGCTCTGGATGCTCAAGATACTGCTGATGAAAAGAGAAGAGTATTCGTGGCTAAGCCGTATCCTCCGTATGATGAGGGAGATATATGGTTAGTAGACTCTTCATACGTACCTGCTAATTTTGAGCTAGGAGATATGCTCAGAAGTGAGGAGTTTAGAGGAGAGTATGAAGGATATGCAGAGGGTGACTGGGTAATAGCTACTAGGTATGCTGCTGATATAGATAATGTGTCAGATGGGCTTACTGAAGCACTACTAGAAGTTACTGACTTACAAACTATATCTGATGGTGAGATAGTTATATACTTCTACGATAAACCATTAGATGACTTCGATACAGTAGATAATATGGATAACGGAAACTTATCTACTGCTACAGCTACTGTAGATAATGGACTAATCACTGACTTCTCTATAGATGAAACCAATAATCTAGGATTAGTATTCTCTGAAGAACTACACTATGGTGACTACTGGTTAGATACCAGCTCAGAGCTAGATGCTAATGGGTACTATTCTGTATATATGTGGGAAGAGTATAACAACAAATCTGCGTGTGAAACTGCTGGTGGAACATGGACTACTGCGTGTAGTATAAATCCTGGAGAATACAATAGTGCAGCGTTATGTGAAACAGGTGGTGGCGTATGGGTATCAGAATGTAGTATAGCTTCCAAGTGGACTCAAAAGTTCAATGCTGTAGCTAAAGGAATATCTGATACATATAAAGCTAAACTATACTCTGACAACATAAAGTCTATAGCTGATGGTAAAATAAAGGTGTGGTATGATGACGAAGCACCGACGGATTTAGGAATATCTGATATAGGTGATATTTGGGTAGATACTAATGACTTGAATATAACGTATGTATGGGATGGGAATAGTTGGGTCGATACAAATAACCGTATAAGCCAATCTGCGTTCGATACAGCACAAGCTGCTACAGAATCGTTAGCTATAGAAGCTGCTAAGATAGTTGGACTAGAAGAGACTAATGATGGAGTAGTGGTAACGTTCTATACATCTAATGGTACTCCAACAACTATGTCATACGGAGACTGGTTAGTACACGACAAGGATGTTAGTTATCCTACACAAGTTGATAGATATGAAGATGTTAACCGTAAGAATGTAGGTACATTAGAGTGGAGAGATAGATCTACTGATTTATTTGCACAATCTCTAATAGCTGCGTATGACTCTAGGAAAGTAGCTGATGGTAAGACTGTAGTACATTATAGTGATGAGGATCCTCAAGAAGATATAACTATAGTACTAGATTTTGGAGATATGTGGGTAAATACTAGTACAGCATTTAATATCACTCAAGTATGGGATGGTGGTGGTTGGGCTGATGTAACTAATACTAGAACTGAAGAAGCTAGAGATATGGCTTATGGCATAGAAAATGGTACTAAAAGTCTCAGTAAAGCTAAAATAGGTGATAAACTTTTAACAGATGTCGTAGCTGATGAAGCTGACAAAAAGATTAATGTGTATAGCGGTAGTTCTTCTCCTTGGACTAGTAGTTTTCCTCTGCTAAGTGATGGCACTACCTCACTTCAGGAAAATGATCTGTATATTATGTACAGTAGTGCTACTACAAGTGGAAGCTCTATAACATATGATACAACTAAGTCTTACAAGTTTAATGGAGGTACTGCAACTATTGAAGGTTCATGGGATCCTCAGAATGCAGATTTATCTGGGTTAGCTGACCTCACGGATAATAAAAGAACTATATATAGTGGTACAGCTCTTCCTACTGCAACTACAAAGAATCCTTTTCAAGAGAATGATATATTTATCCCTACTGCAACATTTACATCTGGTAAAGAGTATGTAAAGAATGAGATGTACAGGTATACTAGTTCAGGTACGTGGGATAAAGCGACTAGGTATGATGACATAGTAAGTTCATTAGAAGATCAGCTTGACGGTAAAATACAAACTCATTACGGAGCTATACCTTTTGCTGATGTGACTGAACAAACCTCAATTAGGTCTGCATTAGCAGGTGATTATTGGTATTGTTCAACTTCTGTGCCAACAGTACCTGCAACTACTCCTGTTACATATAAGTACAATAAAGGGATGATTTATGAATATGTAGAGGAAGTTATACCTGTTACAGACTCTCCTGATAAGTACCTATATACTTGGACTGAGTCTAGTGATATATCTAAAGAAGCTTTTGATTTAGCTGACGGTAAGCGTACTATATTTACAGGTGTAACTCCTACAACTGACCCTACTGAAGAGAATGATTTATGGATACCTTCACGAGCTACATCTTGGGTTACAGGTACAACATATACTGCTAATTCTATAGTATATGATTCGACTACTGAGTTAAACTATATAAGTACTACAGGGGTGACTAACTCTGAAAATAAACCGTCTACACTACAAGATGGGTGGACAGAATACACATATAAAGTAGGAGAACTATATCAATACTTATCTGAGGCGTGGACTGCAGCAACTAGGTATAGTGAAGATCTAGCTAAAGAAGCTTTACGTATATCTTACTTAGAAGAGGCTAGAGATGGAGCTGTTATTGTCTACTATGGTACTATGTCTGAAACTGCTCCAGGAGACCCTACGGTAGGTGACTACTGGCTTGATAGCGATACTACATCTAAAGTACTAAAGCAGTATACAACTACATGGGAGACTGTGAGCACAACGTCTTTGTTTGGAGATTGGTTTGGTGTAGAAACTGCTACAGGTATTACTAGTACATACAGGTATGAAAATGGTAGTGGTAAGAATGCAACTACTACTGAGGACACAGATGATGTAAACGACTGGATAGATAGATCTGAGACACTATACGGTAAAGCACTTATACAAGGCTATAATGCAAAATATGTAGCTGATGGTAAGGTGCAGACACTCTATACTGATAGCAGTATTACTTCCCCTCCTACTACCGGTAATAATGGTAGTGCTTTAGATAATGGAGATATGTGGGTACCTAGTGCGAATGTTACAGATACTACTGTGAATCCGAACATTGAATATAAGGCTAACAGTGTATACATATATGATAGTGTAGCTACTCCTAAATGGAAGAGCATGTATGCGTCAGGGAATAGGGAAGAGCTTGATACATTTATAGATGTGACGTTACCTTCAGAGCTAGGTATTCTTAAGAACCAGCTAGATGGTAAGATTGTAGGGTACACTACTTCATATGACCCTAGATTCACAAATGGTACACTCACTGCTAGGGTAGCTGGATGGACAACAACGGAGGATAAGCAGAGCCATGAAGGTGATGTCTGGCATACCGAGCTAGACGTATCAGGTTCTGTCCTTAAGTCGTATAGATACTCCTATCTATTAGATAATGGTACTAACAGTAATAATTGTTGGTTAGTAGCTACTGACTTAGTAGGGCTAAAATTAGAAATGACTGCATATGCTGACGGTAAGGCTAATATGTATAGTGGTACGGAAAATGACAAAAACTACATAGCAAGGGTATCAGGTACTACATTCGATAGCCCTAAATTCGTACAGTGGACTACTCAACAAAAAATAGATAATACCGGAGATGTGTGGAGAGTTCCATATACACGTACTATAGATAGTGAAGGAGCTACACCTAATGATGTAGAGACCTCTCCTTCTGATGCAGAGACTGCTGGGGACACCTATCCTAAAGTACGATTCATATATAAAGACTATAGATGGTCTGGTTCTGCATGGTACCAATTACAAGATGGTGTAGCTTTTGCTAATAGTGAGGATATAACTACGTTAACATCCGAATTGAATACTAGTAATGGCTTAATATCAGGACTAACTACTAATTACAATACATTGTCTGGAACTGTAAGTGGTAACTACGCTACAATGCAGAGTGCATTTGGCTATACAAGTAATCTAGAGCTTAATGGACTAGGGTATGTTACTGGATTTGCATTAAATAGTGGGATAAACAGTGAAGGTGTAGTAACTAGCACAAGTAGTGAATTCATTATTTCTGCTGACAGTTTTAAGTTAGTAGCACCAAACCAACTAATTAATGTAAATGCTATATCTCCATTTAGTGTAAATGCGTTAACGGGTGAAACTACATTCAACGGTAAAGTTAGCTTTAATAGTGTGACAGGTACTGAAAATATACCTATAAAATCAGAGATTCCTGCGACATACTCTTCTACAGAGGAACCAGTAAAGGGAGTGCAAGCTACTCCGGACATGTTAGGGCCTTACCTTATCCCTACAAGTATAAATGGTGATTTTGAATTTGATATATCTGAGTGGAGTGCGGCTGGTCCTATTGTTATAGCTATTGCGCCTGGTACTGCGGGATTCCCTCAAGTAGTTAATATGTATTATAAGCCAAACAGTACAGACCTAGTAGCTACTCGAACTATAGAGGAGTCTAAATGGTATACATACTACGTAAAAGCAGGTACAGATAAAGTATATATAAATACTTTGTCAGTATCTTCCAAAAATATATATGTACATATCTATAATGACTTAGTAGCGGATGGATCTACGTGGTACAATCCTGGTACTAGTATTACTAAAACACTTATTGTAGACTATGAGGATGCATTCAACTCTAAATGGGTACAAACCGGTAATCCGAATGCGTTGACTGCTGATGATTTAGGGCCTACCGGAACCACTACAATAAATGGTGGAAGAATTGAGACAGATACGCTCGAAGCTAATCGCCTTAAATCTGGTACCTCTGGTGGGACGATGTGGGAAGGAGGAGGTCTATACAGCTCTGATTTTAATGGAAATCTTGCTGGAGATATAGGATCTCCGAACAGTGGATTTAGACTTAGTGGAACTGCTTCTGGTACGGCTACAGACCCTACAATCTATGGAGCGTATATCCGTGGTGGTACTATTGACGCTGGTACTATTGATATGAAAGATATACGTTTGATTAACTCAAGCAATCATGTGGTATTGCCTGTATTTACTGCATTGGCGGTGTCTGATGCACCTGTCCCAGCCGCTAAGACTATGACCTTAGATTTAGGCTTCTATACGCACGATAGTACTGTAACTAGTAAAAAAAAGACAGTCGGGGCTATTGGAACTACATACTCTATACTATCAAACTACACTGGAACTGGTATACATGAAGCGGGTTGGCGGCCTTTATTCATCTCTAGTGAGGCACTGTCCCCAAAGGTATACTTAAAAACTGGCGAAACTGTACTGGCCTCAAAAATTTCTGGTTGGACAGTAGGGGAGGAGTATAGTATCGGAGGGTTTTTGTTTAAAGTGTACTACTTAGCGGCAGCATATTTTGACTACTCCTTATGTATCTCTGAAGAGAGCTCAGATATAGGCCTTAGCTCGACTTCTAGTTCCTCTTTGAGTCTGTATATTGACTGTAGCTCGGCTTCTGGTGGGTATGGTCTTACGACAGAACCGTTTAGACAACTAATCAGTAATATATAGGCACTAAATTCTGCTATACCTATTTTTTCAGTAGGTTGGTATTGTAGTAAAAGGATAAAATATGTCATACATAGAAATAGATCTAGCTACTCCTAGGATGGGTAAATACTGTGCTAACGGTAAGTCTAAGTACTTACTGACTGAGAGTGTGGCTAAGGGCGGTATAAATACCGGGAAGTGGCCTACTAAGTGGGTAAATGGATTCGAAGTATTTGATAAGCTGCCACTAGGTAACAGGTATGTCGGAGCGATAAACCATAAGCAAGTATATAAGGGACTAGGTATAAGAGTAGGAGATATAGCTAAGAATGACATGTCTCAACTAGAAGATCTATGGATGTACCTGAAACCTAAGCCATTCGGTAGACCTACTGTAACTGCTCAAGATGTGATAGACTTCCTAGAGGATGACACTACCATAGGTGAAGAGATTATAGTCGATCTAGTGTTCACTAAGAAGATAACTACACAGAATGTGAGAGAACATCTAGATATAGTTGATCAAGATATAATAGGTATGGTAGAGGGTGGGTATGAATCTGTATATCCTATAACTACTACAGAGAATACCACTAAGGTAGTAAACGGTAGGTCACAAGAAGTCTCACATAAGGTATTCACTAGTTTTGTAGAGTATGATACTCCAGGTAATACTACATATGCCGATGAGAATGGCGACAGTACTCCGGTGGAGCGTAACAAGGCCTCTAAATCTACATTTGCTTCTCTGATGGATACAGATGATGCACTATACGATAGTGAAACTACTCTGATAAGTAAGGTAATAACACCTGCGTACTCAACTAGTTGGAGTGGTACTCAGAATATAACTAGCTACACTATACTAGCTAATCTGGAGTATAAGTTTAAGAGGAAAGTACTAGTAGCTGAGGCTCCAGACCTGATAGATGTAATAGTAGATAAAGCTAATAACTCGGATGATACTACGGCTAATACTATGTTTAGACAGATTGGAGCTATGGTAATAGAAATAGCTCCTCTCACTGATAATAATCTATATACCTATGAAACTATCTCGGAAGGTTACGGTGAAGACGCCACGGAAACTACTACTGGGTATGTGAAGGTAGGTAATCCTCCTGAGTATGATGAAGAGGGTAATGTGACGAAACTAGGTACTGGTATCAGAGGATTGAAGAAGAAAGAGTTCGCTCTACTATTTCCTGCTATGATAGATACAGACTATGTTCAATATAGACCTAAGAAGAAATGGTACTCTGGACTTCTAACTATGCTAGTGATAGTTGTGGTTATAGTAGCTGTAGTTATAGCTCAACAATACTGGATAGCTCCTGAACTTGCAGCTGTTGCAGCGGGTACTGCCGCAGTGGGTACATACGCTGCTATAGCTACATTCTATGCCATAGCTCTCACGGTATCTACACTGGTAGTTAGTTCTTTAGCTAGAGCTTTTGCAGGTAGGAGTAGTACGTTAGCTTATGCTTTTGGAGATTCTGTAGCGTTTCTGTCTACTGCGTCTATGATAGCGGGTATGATTTCAACTATACTAGGTATAGGTGCAATAATAAATAGTATACGTGAAACTATAGGTAGACAACTACAAGCAGAAGCGATGAAGGCTGTCACTCAAGAAGCTATAGATGATATGGCGTTTGAAGTGGTTGAGGACATAACTACTGAGATGGCTCTAGATGCATTTCAAGAAGCTAGTATGACTGAGATAATATCTGCTACTATAGATCTGGCTGTAGAGGCTGTACAAGAGGTAGCTGTAAATGCGATGGATAATGTAGTGAGTGCGTTCAATGGAAGTCTATTCACTAATATGAGTACTATGGAACTGATCAGTGGTATAGGTAGAGGACTCAACACTGCTATGCAGCTATTCAATATGGCAAGTCCTAAAGCAGATCCGAGTACTCCTGAACCACAAACTGCTGATGAGTACGTACCAGATAGTATAGATGCACCAGAGCTGATGTTCAGGTACTTCGAGTGTACTGAGGTGTTTGATCCTATAGCTACTGAGGATATGTGCCATAACATGCTGCAAGGTACAATAGAGCGAAAGTTCGACAAGTACTATAACAATACCTTCTAAGAAGTATGGTATAATTTTAAATAAGAAATAAAGGATATTCTATGGAACCACTAAACTTTGCCG
>JGI10211J34971_10005138_pt1 | contig 10263 bp, 13 predicted proteins | sample Etolagsediment_FD_34971 | JGI IMG/M metagenome (IMG submission 34971)
ACACCAAAACAGTTGCAAAATAACAAGCACAATGATAGCTGCCTTTTTTTCAAAACTATCGGATGTATTCCATTCTACCAATGTAAAACAAACAAATGAAATTCCACTCATTAAAAGACATATAGGTCCATTGATGATATATTGAAGCGTAAATTCTTCTATGTCCTCTGCGCACGGTGGAAAAACATCCATAGGTTATTTATCAAATCTTAAAATCCAGGTTTTAAGATTCAAAAATGTATGATTTTATTCTAGTGCAACAAGATCAGCGGTTCTTCCATTTTAAATCACCATTTAAAATATCTAAAAAAAACATAATATATTCGTTATATAGAAAAAATGTTTTCCTGGTTTTACATTTATTTAGTGGTGATAATGGTAATTTTGGGTATATTGTTTTGGATATATAATAGAATAAACGAATGGTGGTATCCAGATAAAGCTAAATCTTTAAAAATAAATGATTTGCACGTACAGGAAATATTGATGTTGGAGAACAGTAATCACCACTTACTGAGATTGTATACAATAGAAACCTTTGCGCAATTAGAAAGCGCAGAAACCACACTCTCCCTATTTTCCGAAAATTGTAAGATGTTGCTTTCGTTGTGGGAGAAAATATTAGGGAAAGAACATTATCTGAATTTTGCTCCTCTCCAAAAACAAAAATGGTCTTTGTATCTTTCTCTTATTGAAATGATGGAATCCCAAGATGAAGGAGAAGGTGATGTAAAAGAAATCCAATCAGAATGTAAAAAATTAAGAAGTAATAATCGAAGAATAGCTCAACTCCACGAAGATTGGTGGGGTTTGAAATACGATGGGTCCAATGTTATGAAAGCCATGAATGAAATGGACAAAGCGTTTGTATCCCAAATAAATCACATTTCTCAAGAAGATTATCCAGCTAGTAAAACAGATTTTCAAACGATTTTCTATTATCAAGAAGAAATAGAAATACAAATGAAACAATAATTATGGAATATATTCACTTCCAGCAATCAATTCGTCTCGAATTTCCCTCATATCATCCCAAGTTACACGATTAAAGCGTTTATATTGCGATTCTACCAAATCGGGATGAATATATCTAAAAGTCAAATTGTATCTTATACCATTTCTAAATTCTTTTTTCGTTTGTTTAGGAATACGATGTTGCCATAACTCTTGACATTTATCTTTCATAACAATCATACTTCCATTTTCCAATCGAACCGTGTATTGAATGTTCTTATCTTCTTTATTACGCAATTGGAATCTTCTTTCTGCACCAAAAGATAAAGAAGGAACAATAAATTGGTCTCCTAACCACGGATCGTCGTCACTGTGCCAACCTAAAAATTCGGTAGGTTGATATTCGTTGATAAGTAAGGCATTGAAAGAATGTCCTGTAAACTCTTCCACTTTTCGTTTGATGTTCTGCAACTCAGGTGTAAATTTGTGGACGGGTAAGCATTCAATATGTTTTCGAGTATAACAATAAGGCCAAACATTGTTTTCAGCAAACCATATCATTTTCCTAGGACTCTTTACAATTCTTTTCCCTCGCATTGTAAAATAATAATAAGTATAATCGTATGGTAATGTATTTAAATAATTATAGATAGATTGACTTGCTTTAGCATCATAAAATTCAGGAAAATAATCGTATGGAATAGAGGGACAAGCTTCGCTTTCTGCTTCAGGAAGTCTAGGTTCTTCTACATCAAACAAAACAACATTCACACTTGTCGTTTCACCTGGTAATTTATCCTTACGATTTTGTTTTTCCCACCGTAAATAGTAATCGCCTTTATCATAAGTAGCTCTTCCTGGTCCTTTTAAAACCATCTCTCGAACGGATATAGATTCTCCACTTCTATTAGGATCCGACAATCCTTTTATTTTATTGAAAATGGCCAAAAGTTTACCTGTCGGGACAATTTGTAACTGATTGGTTTCACTAAAGGCATTTCGGTCCGAAACTTCCCAAAATTCTTCTTTCAGTTGATAAGCCAAAGAAAAACGCATGTTTAAGGTGAGAATAAGATCTCTATGGAATTTATGCAGGGCTTCTATATCATCCTCAGTATATTCCGTTCCTTCCCCGAATTGTGTTAAGATTTCATATATTATTCCTAACGTAGGTTTAGGTATAGATATAGGCAATACAACAGGTAACTTTCTGTATTTAATTTTAAGGGTGCGCCACATCCACTTTTAAAATCGAATTATATTTACATAAAAATAAAATTCAACATATATAAAAACCGGGGTAGCTCAGCGGAAGAGTGCGGGGCCCATAACTCCGAGGTCGTTGGTTCGAATCCAACTCCCGGTATTAAAAATTTACTGTAACAGTAAATTTTTCCTACAGATCTTCTTTTGAGGGTCAACAGAATGACTATCTAAGAGAAATAAGGGTATGAGATGTAATTATTACAATGCCGTTCCTCTCACTTCGGCTGGGTTTTCAATGTAAGTCCACAATGAGAATACGAAAAAATAACCTAACCATATCAAATAAGGTAAATTGAGTAATCCTGCTATAACATGTAAACTCAGCATTTCTATGACCACTGCAAAATAAAGCACAAAAGCCATAAACATAAATATTGTTGCCAATCCAATCTGATGGGAAATAAAGAAGAGATACGTCCATACCGCTAAAATTCCTGTAGAAATAGTAATGGCGATCATAAAAAAATCATAGATTTCTTTATTTTCTTCTACTGTAGCATATACTTTTTCAAAGGCCAAATACAATCCCCAAAAAGAAAGAAAGTAAACAACAAACCCAGCAATACCAGTTAAAATAATACCCCCTGACCACGGTGGTTTTCTAAGAGTTTTATACCAGGTGCTATAAATACCTACAAAAGAATAATAGAATGTTATTAGATAAAGAACGCCAATGATAATGTAGTAACCGAGCCACTTTGTCCCCAAAAACTCTTTTTTAATTTCTTGAAAATCTAAACCTTGCATATTCCAGAAATTTCAACTCTGTGTTTCTTTAACATATCAGCGAAATAAAAATCTATAAATATTTCCTGGGTAAATCTTAAAGAAATATGAATTCGGGTGCCGTTTTTGAAGCCTTAGCTAAAATTAAAGCCGGAGATACATTATGTTCTGATTTAACTATTGTAGAACACGGAACTTGGTTTTCGTTTTTGAAACGATCTTTATCTGGGGATACTCGATATCTCACCCTTCAGATCATTGAGGATGCAGTACAGGATTATTGCCAAAACAAAAAAGACGCCAAATATTTGAAGACCAAGGAGATTGTATCTCTGGAAGAAACCAGAATAGGTATTAAAAATCTCATGGAGACATATTCTCATGATAAAGATATTCTAAGTCGATTGAAATCATGCCATCTCAAATTAAGAACTCTCATTACAAGTAAACCGGAACGTTCTTTTTCTTCTTCTTCTGAAGAAGAAAAAGAACATCAAAGAAACCTTTTTACAAGTGGGGAAGAATTTGAAATAGAGGAAGAAGAGGAAGAAAAGGAAGAAGAGGAAGAAGAGGAAGAAAAGGAAGAAGAGGAAGAAGAGGAAGAAGAGGAAGAAGAGGAAAGACGGAAAGAAATAGAAAAATCTCCATTTCAACCAATAGAGATGTATAATCCGAACGTTTGTAAGCCGGAAATGTCAAAAAGTCCTCCTGAGAATCCATCTATCGATTACGTTCCCGGAGCAAAATTTGAGAAATATCTAAAAAAAAAGAAAGACGGAGGAGAACTTAATAGAGGAAGAGATTATAAAGGAAGAAGTCTCTCTCGAAACATGGATGCTATCCGAAAGTTGCCAAAACTACATGTCATCACCATGGGGGACGTCTTTTCTAAGATCGATCTCTTGCCCCCGTCGTTGTCAAATCCCTTGTTGTCCTCCCTATCACAAATTTCCGAGACACGGGATGTGACATGGTATGTGGAGAATTTTCTCAAGAAATAAGCAGAAATTCATATAATTTAGTAGATAAAAAATAGATAATCAAAGAATATCTACTTATTATTTTGTTTTTCCTTTCTTACATAAATGGGAAAACACAAAGATTGTCGAACATGTGTCTTTCGGTGTGTTGTATTTAATCTACAAAAAGGCACGAATTCTGACCTGATATATACGGATCTTTACCTCACCAAAAACTGTAATACGGTTACACTAACATGGTGTGCTTTTGGAGGAACGGCATTTCCTGATCAAAAATCAACTACAGCACAAAATAAAGAAATTCCATATGAATTTTTACCCCCCGGCGATCAATCATACGTCATTTCCGGCGAAGATTCAGGTGTTGGTACACGTAATATGAAATTGACCATCACTAAGTGCGGAAAAATTATCTTTACTTTTTCTGTAAGTGGAGACGAAACAGCTGGTTTTCCAGTCATACATGGTTCTAGTGTATCTTGGGTTACATTTAACGAATGTTAATAATCGTTAAATGTAACGCAATACGCAATACGCAATACACAATACACAATACGTAATACGTAATAAATATTATTATTATGTATAATCTTTAATTTATTTATGTTTCGATTTGTTTCGAGCAATAAATTTAGCTTCTGCCGCATTAATCGTTTTTTGATATTCTGATTCAGAATCAAACTTTCCATTCTCAAATAACATTTCTAAAGCTCGCATGTATTGGTCTTGTGTTTTGGAAAGTATAGGAATGCTAGAAAGAAATATTTTTTGTCCTCTTTCAGTTGAAGGGCGGCTCTGAATTTTAACACCGGTTCCGTTTTCACGCATATCTGAGACATCAATCATTTTTCCTTCTTGATCTTGTATTTCTTCAAATCGGTCCATGAGTGTTTTTCCTCTCCCAGTCGTTCTTCGAGGCGAATGACCCTTTTCTTTCATTACTATATGAGCCGATTCAGTGTTAGAAGCAATCTTTAGTAAAGTATCCCAACCTATAGCTGTGGAACGGCTTTTACGTTCTTTCTCTTCACTTTTATATTTTCGTAGACCGTTTAGTTCATTCTCATAGAGTTCTTTCATAGCTGAATTGAAATTGGCTGAGGTAACAGCATTTTCCAAAATATTATCCACTTGTTCGGGAGAATAACCTGCGTTTAATAGAGCATGTTTAATATCTTGAGGTTTTCCAGATAAACGAAAATTGAGCAAATATATTTCCGTCTCGGATTCGGGTTGACTCCACATTCTTTCCGCTCCCGAAATATGTCGATAGGATCTTTTATCAGAATCACTAACTCGAATGAAAGCATGCTTATGAGCTGCTTTCTCAGCATCTTCTTTAGACCATAATAACCCAAGTTTTACTTCATTCATGATCCGTAATTCTTTTTAAAATACCCAACACTTATTTAAGCCGTATCATTTTTTTTACATTTTTTGGTCCTTTCGACGGTGTTTTTGTTGAATCTTAAAATCTTAAAATCTTATAACCGTTGATAATGATGTAATTTTGAGGATTAATTTTTATGAGGATGATAAAACATGTCTGCTTACAGAGTATATTACCACAAGGATTGGGAAGAATCAAGCAGCGCTCTGTATATCTTGACTATTGTAATTGTAATCGTGATGATATTTGTTACAGGTGTTTTTATCGCTAATGCTTTTTTCTTTGCCGAAATTCGCAAATCTGGATGCGGGACTAAAATTTCAACTTCTGAAGGAGAGATGTTGTATTGGTTTAACTTGATATTAGCTATTATTTCCGGGCTTATTGTTTTATTTGCTATTTTTATATTGGTCTTTTGGCGGTCTGAAAGATCCCGATATTACGGCCAGAGGTATCTATATGATCCCCGTCAATACTATACTTATCAACAAGAAACAATTCCTGAACAATTGGAACAACTTCGTCAATATAGAATCGAAGAAAGTAGATTAAAATCCCAAATTCGAGCTACGGAAGCAGCTCAATTAGCCGCCGCTGGTAATTATTAAAATTCATGATTTAAAAAAAACATTAATAATTTACACAATCGCAAAAAATATTTATACATTAAAATGGCAGATACAGCCTCAGCCCCACCCTTGAAATCCGTTGTTGAAGAAGGAGACAAAAATACACCTGGATCCGCGGCAGGCGAACATGGTAAAGTCACGTCTGCCTTTGGTATTTTCACAATTGTGGTAATTATTGTTTTGATTGCTGTAACAGCTTTATTCGCTACTAATGCGATTTTCTTCGATCGTATCAAAGGAAATGGTTGTTCCGACAAAATCAGTTCGTCGGAAGCCAATTTTTTATACTGGACTAACGTAGTTTTAGCTGTCCTTTCTGGTATATTGGCTTTGGTAGCTATTATTATGCTCTTTGTCTATTGGAAATCCCCTAATTTCACCAAAAAATGGATAGGAAATGTGCAATATACACGTCCTGGAGGATACGGTGAAGCAGTCACTAGTGGAAGGGCACGTTTGGGGACTGGCTTAACACGAGCGGGAGATTATGTAACTCCTGTATAATTCCTGTTTCCAAGTCAATAAAAATCCTTTATTAAAATATATTTCGTCAGAAATATATATATATATATATATATCATAAAAACCATTTTAACCCATTAACCCATTAACCCATTAATTTTTATTCTTTTTACTCTTTTACAGTAATCATTTCTACATATCGCGCAATGATATCTTGGAGATCAGGTGGAAAAAAGTTAAAATTATAAATAACACCTTTACCGCCTTCAAAGGTTCTACCTTTATATGGATTAGCACGCCATGTTTTGGATCCTAAACCATTCATTTGTTCGTGGTGCAATATCAAAAGCTGCATGACAATTCTATGTTCCTTGGGAAAACTTCTAATGATGGAACACAATTTACGTATATCTCTTTTTCGAGGAGGTTGTTCCACTGTAGATACAACAATCTTATCATATAAATCAAACTTCTTCGACATTATTATTTTTGTTTAAAAGGAATTTTTAGGTTTGAGTTTCATTTTGCGACAAATAGCTGCTGATCCACTAGTCGGTATATAATACTTTTCTTTTTGAACTCGGGCGTAAAGAGATGATCTTGGATCTCTTGGAGAATTGCTTATTTCCGAATGTTTAGGAGAAAATTTATCATTGTTTTGAAGAGTATCCTTAATCCAAGTTGTTATACCATCAGCGTTAAGCATATATCCTTGTTGTGGGTTAGGATTTCCTACAATTCCATTAAAAATGACACCATCAAGTTTTGTATCTTTATCCTTCATGGCATCATCCCAATTTTTGCCCGTAAAAAGAAAGGCTGTAGGATACCATAAAACATACCGTTGTAAATCATTTGGGTATCCTTTAGTAGTTACAGATGTGGCCCTCGTTTCTAGCTTAATTTCTACAATTCTTACAGTTCCTAAATCTTTAATGGCGTCGCGTATTTCCCCCCAACGGTTATACAAATTTTTACATGCACCACAATCGGCGGCAGTACATATTACAAAAACGGGTTTGGATTCTGTCATTTTCTAAAGACAAGATTTTATCTTTTAACTCTATTCAGACTTTATTTCGTTACACTCTTTATTTATGGTTTCTAAACGCACATGTTCTATAAATTCTTGGGCACGTTGATAGCCATCTAAAATCATATCGGCTTTTAGATATGCATCAATCATTAATCCCGTACTATCTACAATGTGCGATCGAAGACAAAGATGTTTGCAATTCTCAGAACATGTTTTGATAGTTTGTTCTCTAAGACGACTCATTGTGAATTGAATTAGTTTATGAATGTACATAGTAGTTGTTGAATCGGAAGGTTCCTCATTTGTACGTCGAGTGCTTTCAATATACACCCCTAGTATATTTGTTACTCCATCATCATATTCGTCAACTGGATAAGGGTTAGCTAATGCTCCATCCACGTATACACATCCCTTATATTTGAGTTTGTAAAATATAATAGGGATGTTCATTGAATACATTACAGCGTCTACGCAAGATATATAAGGTTCGGTTTCATAGGACATGTATTCTGGACATTCTTTATCTAAGTTAGCTGTTACACAAACTAATTTTAATCCAGTAGAATGATATAATTGCTCGAGATTCGGTATATATCCAAATTTTTCCATAATACTACGAGTCAATTTTCTTTTAATGGGAGCACTAGATACTAAACCAAAATTTTCCTTTACATCTTTCCAACTAACACTAGAAATATCTTCAAAAATATTGGCATCAGCGGCTTCACTTATAATTTCAGTTACTTTATAACCGACTACAAGTAAAAGGCTTATAATAGCTCCAACACTTACACCCACATATGTAGTTACATCAGACAACATACCTTCACTTTGTAAACCCACCAAAGCTCCTAATTCTAAAAAACCTTTTATACCACCAGGTCCTAATACTAGAATCTCAGGTTTCCACATTTTTAAATGCTTTCTTTTTCTATATAGTTCTCTAAATCTAAATAACCAATATTTAGATATAATAGTTTAGACCTCTAACGCGGAATTTACATACGACCGATTACATAATCTACTGCAGCTTCTACTTGAGGGTCGTATCTTACACCGTATTGAACCTTATTTGTTAAAATAAAGCCTAATAATATTGTCGTATCAGGAGAAAGATCTAAAGCCGACGATTTGTCTATTTGTAATGTAATATGTTTTCTCAAAGCAAACGATTTAGCATCCTCTTCATCCTGGATTGTTGGAATCCAACCCAATTTCCCCAATTTCCCCAATTTCCCCAATTTCCCTTCAGGTTCAGGTTCAGGTATGTCAAGGATCTGTTCCTGTTCTTTATTTTGTGCTAATAAAGCTGTTGTAGTTGCGAGGGATATATCCTTTAATAAAGCGGCCTTTATAAACTCTACGTTTCCATTCGGTACAAAACTAATGATATCCCGAAGCGTTCCTTGTTGAATATCTCTAAATAGTCGAGATGTTTTTGCATCAATTTCAAGTAATTTCTTGGTTCTTTTCTTAGCCTTTCTCGGTTTCTTTCTTGTGGCTTCCTGTACAATTTTTTCTTCCATAGGAAGCACCAACCCTTCCAACGCTGGAGGTTTTTCCTCCTCTTCCTCTTCCTCTACTTCCTCTTCCTCTTCCTCTTCCTCTTCCTCTTCCTCTTCCTCTTCCTCTTCCTCTTCCTCTTCCTCTTCCTCTTCCTCTTCCTCTTCCTCCTCTACTTCCTCCTCTACTTCCTCTTGTCGTTTTTCAAGTGTTAGCCTTTTTATTTCTTTTTTGATCCACTTCTTTGAAGGTAAGTCCCCTTTACCTTCTACTTCTTCCTTAAGTTGATCTACGATTTGTTTCATCGTTGTCAAGGACAAATCAGATTCATCTAGGATTCTCGAAAGAATCTCTGTCACCTCTTCAAATTCAATAACTATTCTTTCTTCTTGAGCTGCTTCAAATTCAGGTTCAGTCAAGAGAATTTCTTTATCCTTCATGATGTTTCCTCCCATCTCTCTTACTTCTTCTTCTAAAGTTCAAGATAATTTTCGTAAGAAGGTGCAAGTTCGCCGAAATAGGAATAAATAACTTTGTAAATAAGTTCTGGATCTACATTGTTTAGATCAACTTCTTTTTCCAATTCTTCTCTAATTTTAGTTCTAACGTCAGTATCTGGAGCCTGTCCTGCTTCCTCAGATTCTTCATGAGATTCGATTATCAAAGCGAGAATAGCATCTTTATCCTGAATCGGGAAACTCCATGTTCCGTTTCGTAATTCTTTTCCTTCCATATTAGTTAGAATCGGTCTAAAGGGTTCTGTATCTCCAGAAATATTAAATACTCTTGTTTTTTCATTGAGAATTATACCTTTCTCTTTTAAAGCCTTTTCCATTTTTACTTAATATCAAAAATGGTATTATGAAAGTTGGATTGTTAGGATAGATAAGATAAATTAGAAAATCATTTTAAGGCGGAGAAAGTTGTAAAAAAATGGAAACCGTGAAAAAGCCAGAAGTACTTCTTACTGTTGGTAACACTGTAGCAATCGTTGGTGTTAGTGTATATTTTTACAAACAGATCACAGCGTTAAAGAATGAACTTTCTGAACTCACAGAACATTTGAAGACATCTGTTAAGAAGTTCCAAAACATCCAAGAGAATGTAGCTTCTAAAACCGAGATGGAAAAATATTTAACAGCCTTGAATCTGAAAATTGAACAAACACAAAAGAATATCCAAGATATAGATTCTGGAGATGGTCTTGAACTTCTTGAAGATGCACTCGAGGATTTATCAGAAGCTCTGACTGAATCTGGAGTGGAATGGTCTTATCCTCCTAAAAGACGCCGCAAGGGAAGAGGGGGAAGAGGGGGA
>JGI10211J34971_10005139_pt1 | contig 10259 bp, 5 predicted proteins | sample Etolagsediment_FD_34971 | JGI IMG/M metagenome (IMG submission 34971)
CGACGTGTGCGGAGTCCGCAAGTACGTCTGGAGATGCGGCGGGCCTCAGCCGCCTGGAGTCCGCCCGAGGCGGACGGCTCGTGTGGTGCGTTGCTCGGGTCGGGGAACGTCCGCGGAGTCCGCATCGCGTTGACAGGACGGGAATCGGGATTTATAGCACAGTCGCCATCAGGAATCTGAAAGGAAGGCCCCATGAAGACCACGTCATGCATTTCCCGCTGTGCGATTCTCGCAAGTCTGCTCTTGTCTGCCGCTGCAGCCGTCTTTGCAGCCAGTTGGCCGGACGTTCTGGTCATCGACGACTTCGAGGAGGGGGTCGCGAAGTGGGAGAATCAGGACGCGGGCATGCTGGAATGGGTGGACGACGCTCCGCAGGGCAAGCGTGCGCTACGCTGGACTGCAGCCGATGACGGGGTCGGCCACATTGTCTTCAAGTCTCTGGATCGTTCCGAGATCGACTTCAGCCAGTACCAACTGCTGAGTTTCCGCATCAAGCTGGCGGGTAAGAAGGCGTGGAATGTGAATCCCGTGATCCAGCAGTACCCGGCCGTGTACGGATATCGCGGCTTGTACTACAGCGTCGACACGTTGATGCCGTTTGGCGAGTGGTTCGAGTACACGCAGGATCTGCGACGTTGGGAGAACGCGTGGCCGGATACGTTCGATCGCGACGCCCAGGAGTTCCAATTCGAGATCGCGCAGCTTGCGGGAAGCGCAGCAACTCAAGTCTACCTTGACGACATCCGTCTGCTAAAGAACCCGCTGGGCCTGGAACGATCGTACGCCGGCACCCACGGGGAGTTGGCGGACGGCTCACAGGCTACGCACTTCCAGGTTGAGTTGACCAACCGGGGGACGATGCCCTTGACGGTACGCGCGGTCTTGCGTGAGGGATCGCTTGATCGCTTCCGGGCGGAGCTGCCGGCGCCGGTTCACCTGCTTCCCGCCGAAGCCGGCCAGGCGCAGGTGCGCATCATCGCTCCGGCAGACGCGCTTGCCGACCTGCCCGCTTGGTACGGCGAGACGGCGGTTGTCGGGTTCACGGCCGAGGAGATTCCGGCGTTGACGCTCTACACGGAACTGACGGCAGGTACACGGCCCGGGAAGCACGAGCATCCGTGCATCCTCACGACGCCGCTCCGAGCCAATCGGTGGCGTAAGCATTGGGCCGACCCCGAGCAGCGCAAGACCATGGACCGTGCGTTCAGCCGGTTTGTCAAGAATGCGGAATCCGCACTGCTGCGCGAGCCCCGTTTCCCGGACGTGGCGCACACGGGCCTCGTCAAGTGCCCGAAAGACCAGACGAAGTTGATCGAGGTCGAGGTCCCGGACGCCCCGTTCCGGACGTACCAGTGCGAGACCTGCGGGCAGGCCTTCAGCGGCCCGCTCTTCGACGCCGGCATGCAGGGCTGGCTCACAGAGCACCAGCGCAACGCCGCCGACGTCCGCGCGTTCGGGCTCGGCTACGCCGTCACCGCTCGACAGGAGTTCGCAGTGGCCGCCGCTCGCATCCTGCGACGGTATGTGGACGTCTATAGGACGTTGCCCATCATGGCCATATCGGCAGGCAGTCCCGTTTACAGCCACACGTCCGGCGCCACGCGAATCGGTGGCACGTACATGCGGGAGCGTGTGTGGCTCACCGACCTGGCGATCGGGCTCGATTTTATCCGCCCTGCCGACGTGCTGACCGAGACCGACCTGAAGGCCATCGGCGAGCAGGTGTTCCGCCCGTCGGCCAACCAGATGCTGGACCACAAAGTGGGGGCCATGAACCTGCAATGGATGATCGCCAGTGCGGGACTGTACGCCGGACTGGCAGCCGAGCTGCCGGGGACCGTTGCCCGTGCCATGTATGATCCGCACGGCATCCGCAACCTGATGCGCGTCGGTTACCTCCCGGACGGCAACTGGTGGGAGAACCCCTCTTACCAGAACGTCTGCAACGGCATTGCGTTTCCGGTCTTGGCCACCTGCCTGCATCAGGGAATCCTACCGTGGACACCTGAGCTCAAGTCCATCTTCACGGCGCAGTTCCGCACCTACGGACCGGACGGGCGCGGCCCGACTCTCGGCACCGGCGGCCCCGGCAGCGTGAACTACACCGTCAACGGGCTGCATTCCCTGGCCGGCTTGCTTAAGGACCCCGAACTCGCCTGGGTGCCGCATCACCGGACCATGTGGCGGGCCAACAGCGGCGGCGGACGCCTGTACGACAGCTACCTGTGGGCGCTCACCTGGCAGGACGATGTGGCAGTGCCCGAGGACTGGACACGATCCCCGATCCCCACGGGCACGACGCACCTGAAGGACTACGGCGGGTTGGCCATGCGCCTGCCGGAGACGGACCGCTACTGCTACTTCCATTACGGCCGTGAGCTCGTGCACGGACATCGCAACAAGCTCTCGCTCAATGCCTATGGCAAGGGCGGCTGGTACGTCCGTAACGTCGCTGGCGGATACGGCAGCAACTTCAAGGACTTCCTGGAGACCATCGCGAGCAGCACCTCGATCATGATCGACGGCGCCAACCCGGATTGGGACACGGGCGAGTTGCTCTTCCACCGTGAAGTCGGAGGCCTCGTGCTGGCGTCGGGACGCGAAGTCGGCGCATGGAAAGACGTCGAGCACGAGCGTAGCGTTGTTCTGACGGGCGGCCCGCTCATCGTGCTCGACCGCGTTGTCGCCGACACGCCCCACCGTTACGACTGGCTCTACCACACGTCCGGGTGCAACCTGGACCTTGTCCGTGACGGACTCGCCGAACGCACGCAGCCGCTTGGCGACACGCCCCGATACGAGTCACTTGTCCCCGATCGGGCGTTCGGGGAGACACGGGAGGCCCATTTCGTTCGAAAGAAGGGCGGCGGCGTGAAACTCGCGCGCCTGCCGGTCGGGAGTTGCTTCTCGTTCAATGCTCTCGGCAAAACGCCTGGACTCCTCTGGCGCCAGGAAGGAACAACCCTCGCTTTTTGTGCCGTTCTCTGGCCGTACGCCGAAGGCGAGGAAGGAACGCCCGAAATCGAGCAACTGCCCGTGACCGACGCCGGTCGGAACGTCGGCATCCGAGCCGGCCAAGCCGTGCGTGTCACCACGCCCGAGGGTCGTTGGATCGTCCTTGCCAACTACGCCGGCAAACCCCTCTCAGCAGGTGGCCTGACGTCCAGCGACCGCGTCGCTGCGGCAGCGGAAGGACGCTGAACGGAGGGGGCAACGGAGGGATGGAAACCAACTGAGAGGAAAGCGAAGGGGCAACGGCATTGAGGAAAGCGGCCGTCGCCTGCAGATGGCAGCCCATCCTGCTTCGATCTTTCTGTCCCCCGATCTTTCTGTCCTCGAATCCCGTATTCGCTCAGCCTTGCTACTCCGGTGCTTGGGGGCGCAGGTCGAGGCAGAGCAGCTCGATCTCGTTCCGAACGTAGAGCAGTCCGTTGGCCAGAATGGGGGGTGCCCAACACGGGGGGCGCAGAAGCCGGGCCTCCGCCTTCTTCACATAGCGCTCAGGATCGACCTTGATCACCACCAAGTATCCCCGTTCGTCCATGGCGATAAAGTGGCCGTCGGCCATGATGAATGTCAACCGTCCACGGAGCCATGGCGATTCCCATTTCAGTTTGCCGGTGTCCCAGTCCACACACCGCATCACTGCATCCCTGGAGTGCCGGCCATGGATGCCGTACAGAAAGCCGTCGTGGTGGATGCTGGTGGCCCAGTGATTCTGCATCACGTCCACGTCTCGCCAAACGGCTTCCAGGCCATCGGATTGCACGCGTAACAGCACTGCCCCGACTTTGTAGGCCGCCGACAGGAACACCTCGTTCCCGACCACGACGGGCGACGCCGCGTTGACCGACTCGCGCAACTCCGAGCGGAACGGAAACTCGCGCAAAATCTCACCTGTCCGCGGCGCCACGATGAACAACCCGCTCTTGGCCAGAAACAACGCCTGACGCTTCCCGTCAATGTCGGCAACTAAAGGCGTGCTGTAGCTGGCCCCGCAGTCGCCGGTCTTCCAGACTGTGCTGCCGTCTCGCTTGTTCAATGCGACCAGCCCGGCCCCATCAGGGCCGCCCGGGTTGAGCAACACCAAGTCGCCGTCGACAACAGGCGGCGTGCCGACGCCGAAGAACTCCTGCGGAGCTCGCAAGTCCTCGTGCAAAGGGCGTTGCCACACACGTTTCCCCGTGTCCAGCTCCCAGCAGCTGACTACGCCCTCGGCACCGTAGGTGAATACTCGATCGCCGTCGATGGCGGGCGACGAGCGCGGGCCGCCGTTGTAGTTGTACCGGTCCACGTAACGCGTGCCGTAGGAAGCGTTCCAGCATGATCGCCCCGTCTTGGCGTCCAAACACTCCACCACTTCCTCCTCGCCGACCCGGTGGAGTACCACGAGCCGTCCCTCGCCCACCACGGGCGGACTGAACGACTCACCGAGAGTTTTCCGCCACACAACTGGTGGCCCCGACTCGTCCCATGTCAGTGCCAGCCCAGTTTCCGACGACGTGCCGTTGCCGTTCGGCCCGAGATAGGCCGGCCAGTCCTCTCCCCGCGCCGCCAACAGGATACTGCACCAAGCGAGAAGCAGGTGGCACACTGCGGATCGTCTGTTCGCTGTCATCCGTATCGACTCTCCCACTCCGGTGAACGGTGTCAGCGTGGAAGCCCGGCGGCGTCAGGCGCGGGCGAGCCGATACCCAGTGCACGCGCAACGCTGTCCGGGCGTAACTGGAAGCCGCCTGTGTTCGGATCAACGAAACCGGGGTCGGCGGCCAGACTCCGCAACTCGTTGCCAGATGCCCGTTCCGCTGCCAGGTGGGCATCGGCAGCTGCCGGATCGGCGACGCACCAGTAGATATTGTGATCGGCCTGGCAATCACGCAGCAACGGTTCCGGGCCCTGGCCGTGGCAGCCAAGCCGTTTCTGCGCATAGAAACAGTGTTGAGGCGTGAGGGCGTACAGGATGTTCCGTGCCACCGTCGTGCCGTGCAACGGGCCGACCTCCAGACTGATCATGCCGCGAGCAGTCGTCTCCGACAATGGCGCCGCAACGATGTTGTTCGTGATCGCGTTCACGCCTTTGATGGTGATGCCTGTCGCCATGCCGCCCAGGTGATACAACAGGTTGCCGTGGATCAGTGTGTCGTGTTGATCGTCGTCGCAGCGGATGCCTTCGCAGAAGCTCGGGCTGGGGCAATCATGCACCACGTTGTAGCACACCTGATTTCCACCCCCGGCACCGGACACGTAGACACCGTTGCCGTCCCCCATGACTTCCATAACGTGGTGAATATCGTTGTACTCGATGCGATTGTCACGGCTGTGCATCAACGGTTCCCGCCGCAGCCAGTCGTCGCGCCAACGCTCCGGATCGTGCCACGCCCCCATGCGGTAGTCGGCCCCGAGCAGCGCGTCCACCTCGTGCCACCGGATCGACGACGAACACTCTCCCCTGCCCTCGCGATCCCACTGCGTGCGTCCGCTGCAGACGACGCCGGTGTAAGGCGTGTTGTGGACGTGGTTGTCCGCGATGCGGTTCGAGCCGCTCTGCCAGATGAATATGCCCGGACTGTGCCAGTAAACTTGGCCGATGTGATGGACGTGGCAGCCAACGACCTCATTCTCCCTGTTCACGTCCTTTGTTCCCAGGCCGTATCCCGCCAGCGTCACGCCCGTTCCGCCCAAGTTGGCAAATGAGCACCCCGTGATCCGGTTCCGTTTCGCGTACAGGTCCAGGCGCACGCCGCCGCCAGCGCTGTCGCGGAACGTGCAGTCGACAAGGGCGCACCGGGCCGTACCACGGAACCGGACAAGGGCCGTCGGGTCGTCGTACCGATCCCAGTCGTGCTGCAACCCACGCCCGGTTCGCCCGTGCCAACGGAAGCGGTTCCCGTGGGCGAACGTGATGCCGTGGAACTCGATATCCAAGGCCGGATGATCACTGCCTGCGTCCGCGGAAATGTCACCTTCGACACGGACCAACTCGGTGAGCCCCCCCACGGCAAGCGTATCGCCTGGCTCGTCACCCTCGGCAGGCCACAGGTAGATGCGCCGCGCGTCCGGATCGCAACACCACATGCCCGGCTCGCGCAAAACTGCCAACGTGTTCTCGACCCACGTGTTCTCGCGGCGACGATTCGGCCCCAGGGGATAGGTGCACGGAACAGTCGTGCCGGCAATGCCCGCAGCCTCGGCCACCTCGGCCAGCGGCAGGATGTTCATCGTCCACGTCCATTGAGGGATCACCACAATCTCGGCGTGCCCCACGTCGGGCCAGTTGCGCAACGCCCCGCCAGGGAATGCCAGGCATCGGTTGGGCTCAGATCCTGCCGGGGTCGGCAGACGGGCAAAGCCTTGCCCTCTCGCGCGCGGCAACGCCCGATCCCCGTCAAAGAGCGTATGTGTCGTGCCTACACCATCGGGGAGTTCGGTGACCCAGACGTGGCCTCGAGCTGCGGGATGCAGATGCGCGGGCTCGCCCACGAGCCGCCTCCAGTTCGTCACCGGCAGCGCCCCGCTCAGCACGGGAGTTGCGCCCTCCGCGGCGCGCCAAACCGTCGGACATTCGCGGAAGCCGCTGTCCTCACGCGTCAACACGAGCGTGTCACGCATCCGGTACGTGCCATCCTGCAGCACTACTTCAACCGATGCGCCCGGATGCGCCAGGCGGTGCCTGCGCCCCAAGTCGCGAGCCCTCGCCAGTGATGCAATCGGCCCGTCACCGTCGCCGTCTTGAGCCAGGCGCCCACTGTTGCTGTCATGGCCAGTCGGACTTACGTGAATCTGCATGAGCGCCTCCACACGCACAAGGCATCGCGTCATTGGCCGGGAATCGTCCACCCACGGGCCGCGGCCGCCTCTTCGATCGTGATGAACGCAACAGCCTCGACATGACCATCCGCAAACAGCACGTTAATGGTCTTGCCGTGGTTGCCGGGCTTGTCGCACATCAGCACGGTCGAACTCGGAGCCCGGATATCCGCCAGCTTCAGACCGGTGCCGAAGTAAAGGTAATCGGTGTCGACAAGGGCGCCGCCCTTCTTCTTCGCGGGGCAATGCCAGACCTTCCCATCCCCCAGGTACTTGCCCATCTCCTCCCGCTCTTCGGGCAGCTTGCCGCCGTTCTCGTCGGCGCACATGAAGACTGCAACTCCAAGCTGCTTCAGGTTCCCCATACAGTTCACACTCCGCGCCTTGGATCGGGCCTGCGTCAACGCGGGCAACAGCATGCCGGCCGCGATGGCGGTCGGTGCCAACGCGGCCTGTGTGAACACGACCTTTGTGGCGCTCACACTGGAGTTCCCCGTGAACACCAGCCCCTGCTCGGTGTAGGCAAACGCGCCGTACGAGAAAAACGGGTCCTTGCCCTGCATGAGCTTCTCCATCACGATCTTCTGAGCCGGATCGGCGTCGTTCTGTTTGCTGGCGATCTCCACCACAGTGTCCTGGATCGACTTTGCGAGGGTTGCACTCACGTAGTGGAAGTTAACCACGTCCATGGGGACACCGGTCGACAGACGTTTGAACTCGTCCGTGCTCGCCAACCCCGGTTTCTCTCCGGCACGTACCGCGAGCATTTCCTGGATCAACGCGTCGTTGGTCGCCAACACCAGATACTCACCGAACAGGGCGAGGGTCGGCCGGAGTCTGATCGGAAACGGCAGAGGCGGCAGGGGCATGGTCCGCGTACGGAGACTCTCGGAATCGCTCCGCTGGATCTGGGGATTGCCTTTGAACATCCCGTCCACATACTCGAACACAGATGCGTCGCGCACGCGCAGAATCACGGCTGCACCAAGCTCCGGGATCTGCAGATCGACGCCTTCAGGAGTCTTGAACGGGATTTTCTCCTCGGGATTCAGCGTCAGGCAAATCCCCACTTCCCCGTACGTGGACGCCAGCAGAGCCTGCAAATCGACGCCCATAGCCTTCTGTTTGGCGACGGCCTCTGCCATCTCTTGCTTCAATTCATCGATGCCCGAGTTGGCAGCCGCATCCAGCCACCAGTTCCAGACTGCACCCAGGTCGAGCCGTCCGTAGTTGACCAGCCCTGTTGTTTCAGGCAGGAACTGCAGCAACTCGCCAGCTTCTGCCTCGCCGCCGAACACGCGCCAGAGCAGGCCGTTGCCCTTACCCGCGTAGTGATGGAATACGCCCTTGTTGTGGAACAGCCCGGGCTCCTTCTCGACCGAACTCAATCCCAACCCGCTGAGTTCGGCGATGCCACTCTCGGCAACGAGCTTCCTGGCAAGTGCCAGACCGCGCTCTGCCTTTTGCTTCTCATCAGCGTCGGTCTGCTGCGCCAGCGCGGTCTGTTCGATGGTGTCGAGCATGTTCAGAATGCCCTCCCCAACGGAGTCCAGGCTCATGTAGAAATACATGCTTCCGCCGGGATCGAGGTGCTGCGTCACCTCCGCGAAACTGGTCTTCTGGATCGACGCTGTCTCCTGTGCGACAACGCCGGCAACAAGGCCTGCCGCGGCGAAAATGACTGCGATGCGGTGTGTTGTGGTCATGGAGCTTCCTTTGTGATGTGTGAGACGTGAGACGTGAAGCGTGCTACCACCATGCGGGGGATCGTGCGGCCTGTATGCGTCTGACGGTGGCCATGTCGGCCTCGAACGGCGGGTCGATGGGGGTGGGGACGTCCAACCTGTGCGATCCGCGGAAAGGCGTGTCGGCGATCTTCATATTGTAGGCCAGCACCATCAATGTGTGCAGGTTGATGACGTCCAGAGCGTTGTAGGCCAGCAACGTGTCGAGAGCCTTGGAGTTCTTCTTGCGGACATAGTCGTTCCAGAGAAGGACGGCGAAGTACCCGTCCACATCCGCCAGGTCTTCGCGGTCGAGTCCCAACAGTTTCTCGCAACGCTTCAGTCCGCCGTTGTACCCGCAACTCGCCAGAACATAACGCAGATCGATGTGCGGCTGATCCACCGACACGCCCAAGGCGCCACGTATGAACGGCAGATCGAACGTCTTGCCGTTGAACGTCACCACCAGCTCATATCGCTTGATGTCACGCGTGAAATCGTCGAGGTTCTGCCCATACACATAGTGGTGCACATTGGCGCCGTCGTACACGCAGATCGTTGTGATGTGGTCCGAGTACCCGTCCAAGCCGGTGGTCTCGATGTCCAGAAATGCGACCGAGTGAGATGCCTGCGGGAACAGCCGCCAATGCTCCGCCGCGTGAAGGGCGTCGTGGAAGTACCCGAGCTTGCCCTCGGCCAACCGCTGTGCGGATTCCGCAATCCCGTTCTTCACCGATGCGGCGCGACCGGCGGACAACGGCAGGTCATCCAGTCTCAGCGCAGTTTCCCAATCGAGCACTCCTGCGTCCCACAGGCGCTTCTCGGTACCGGCACCGATGCCGGCAAGGTGGCAGAACGTGTTAGTCAACATGTCGTGGCAAGCTCTCAGGTGTCATGTGTCATGTGTCATGTGTCATGTGTCACGCTTCACGCTTCACGTTTCACGTTTCAGGTGTCAGGAGGGCGGGCAACCGAATTCGGGGTCACGTTGCGTCGGGTGATTGCTCTCCGCAGCGGCCACGTGTCCTGTCTCGGCGTCTGCGTCTGCGCAGATCAGGCCCAGCAAGCGGAACCCGAACGCACCCAGCAGAACAAGCATGATGCCCAGGAGATTGAACCACATAGGCTGGAACTGAACCACCGCCGGGTCGAACGTATCGGGATTGAACCCGGGAATCTCGATCGGGATCAGTTGAGGCACGGCAACGACATGGGCATTGAACAAAGCATGACCAACGATACACGCCCACAGCGATCGTGTCTCGATGAACAGTGCTCCCAGAAACAGCCCGGCCAGGAACGTGGGCACGAACTGGTACGGATTCATGTGCAGCAACGCAAAGATCAGGGCCGACCACAGCAGGGCTTTGCGAGGAGAATACCGCCTCAGCATGCCTGCCAACATGAGTCCCCGGACCACATACTCTTCCGTGACGGGGGCCACGATGACCAACGTAAAAAACGAAGCGAACGGCCTGCTGGTGAGATTGCTGAACAGCTCAACGAGGGCCTCGGGCATGGGGAAGAAGTACCGGAGCACGTTATCGCACTCCGATGAGACGATCGCCAGCCCAACCACGAGCGGCACCATCGGCACACAATACGCGACCGGGAACCCCTTCAGCGGAAACACCTCTTCGAATGGACGTCCGCTCCACCGCCAGCCGACCGCCAACACGATCGCCGCGGACACAACATTGACCAAGGCAATCCCGGCCGGATCGCCCG
>JGI10211J34971_10005141_pt1 | contig 10255 bp, 5 predicted proteins | sample Etolagsediment_FD_34971 | JGI IMG/M metagenome (IMG submission 34971)
GCAAGTACGGGTTCGACGAGGAGGACGTGCTGTTCGATGACGGCGGCAATCTGAGTTTGGACAAGGATCCGAAAGAGCTCTGGGCCGACCGTCACCAGGAGTTCTTCCCCGTGCGGCTGAACAGCGCTCCGAAAGAGACGTTGCTGCGCGTGCCGGGCATCGGCCCGGTCACGGCGAAGCGGATTATCGAGGCGCGACGCCACCGTCGAGTGGATCGGCTGCAGACCGTGGGGATGAAAGGGAAGCTACTCGAGAAGGCGGCCCGGTACGTCATCTTCGAGTAGGGGAGGGGGCACACGAGGTGTCAGGTGCCAGGGGCGCCGTCATCCTCTGTCCGTGGCCACTCGCTACTTGATCAGTATCCCTGTTTCTTCCAGCCGCCTTCGATGTAGTTCTTCCATGAGTGCGGCGCGTTGCCGACGTATTCGTAGGTGTCGAACACGTCGCCCTCGCCCTCAATCCGCGGATCTCCGGTTTCGCGCAGGACCGCCTCCAGCTCGGACCAGAGCTGCCGCTTGAGTTCGGCATACGCCGGGTCATCAGCCAGGTTGACCATGCACTCCGTGTCGGAGACGATGTTGTAGAGTTCCTCGGCCGGGCGTTTCCCGAACGATAGGTCGAAGTGCCGACTGTCGCCCCGCTGGTGCTGTTCGAGGATCAACGTCTTCGTGGGCGAACTGTCCACGTTGGTGAATCCTGTCTCGGGGTTGCCCGCGGGCCAACGGTCGGGGGTGAAGTTACGCACGTAGAGGTACTCCGGTGTCCGGATACAGCGAACCGGGTAGCCCTTGTCGCCTTCACGGCCCATGTCATGGCGTTCGCGCCCCATCACGACGCGGTTCCGGTTCGTTTCGACCAGGCCATCAGCATCCGACGTGAGGATCGTCATGAGACTGTGCCCGCCCATCTGTGGGTGGACCTGCGTGCCGGCGGCCTCGATGAACGTAGGAGCCAAGTCGATGAAGCTGACGAGGTCGTCAATCCGACGTCCCGGCTTCATGACGTCACGCCAGCACGCAGCCATGGGCAGGTGGAAATCGTCCTCATACATCTGGCCCTTCACACGCGGGAACGGACATCCGTTGTCCGACGTGACAACGACCAGCGTGTTGTCGAGTTCGCCGACTTCTTCCAGCTTGCCGAGCATCAGTCCGAGGTGCCTGTCGAACCACTCGATCTCGTAGGCGTAGTCGAGCATGTCGCTCCTGACCACGTTGGTCTGCGGCCAGTATGCGGGGACATGCTCGACGTCGTCGAGGCTTTTGCCGGCGCGCGTACCTTCGCCGGGCTCATAGGAGCGATGCGGTTCGTGGCCGCCGTACCAGAAGTAGAACGGCCTCCCTTCGGGCCTTGCAGCGAGGAAGTCCTCGAAGTTGCCGGCGTAATCACGTGGACTGATGCGTGTACGCGGCGGGGGGTCGAGCGTACGGCTGTTGTATGCCGGCCCGGCCGGGTTCCGAGTGAACCCACCGCGTTCGTAGTCGCCCGGCGCCCAGCCTTTGCCCGTGTAGCCGACGAAGTAGCCGGCCTGTTCGAGGAGGTCCGGGTAGACTGCGAACTTCGCGGAGAATATCCCGAAGTGGTTGCACGCGTCCTCGAGCTGCCACGTGTGCATGCCGGTGAGAATGCTGGCACGTGATGGCGCACATTTTGGGTTCGTAGTGAATGCGTTGCTGAAAAGGACGCCTTCGCGGGCCACACGATCGAAGTTCGGCGTGTTCAGGAAACGATGCCCGTAGGCGCTCATGTGCGACGCGTCATCGGCAATGGCGAAGAGGATGTTGGGAGTAGGCATGGGAGGGGGAAAGCACGTCGAATGGTGAATGCCGAATGCCGGAAGGCAGGGCGCGGGTGTCAGTGCTTCAGGTGTCAGATCTCAGGGCCATCAGTCCTCACGTTTCACTCCTCAGCGCGGGAAGTACCGGTAACTGATCGGCTTCTCGCCCGTCACGGCGTAGTAGATGGCGCCCACGATCATGAACAGCACCGCGCCGAGGATCTCGGCCGAGATGACGCCGAAGACGAACGGACGGAGGCTCTGAGCCATCCTGTGACCGCCGTAGCGGAGGACGAACTTCTTGATGGCCCAGCCCATCAGGAACGACGGAGCCATCACTGCCAGCGGGTAGGTGGCCCAGATGAGGAAGAGCATGGGATGAAGCGGCCACCAAGAGCAGCGCAACCGGAGGATGCTGAAGACGATTACCATCACGAACCCCGAGACCGCAGCCCACAGGAACTTGCCTCGTGGGCGCATGTGAGTGACGCGCTGGATGGGAGTCAACTGCTGTGACTCTTCCAGCTTGTTCGTGGCCTTGAGTTTCAGCGCCTCGGGTTCGGCGGCGCGGAATGCCATGGTGGGGATCCGTTGGTGAGACCAGCCGTACTGAGCCGTCCCTTCGTCGTATGTCACGCAGAGCACGACGCAAACCGCGAGGAGCACGCCGAGCACGTACATGACGATTGTCGATCCGGCCAGTGCACTCGGTTTGAGTTTCAGTCTGTCGCCTATCTTCAGTCCGTTGATTACGTAGGGCATCAGTGCTTGGCTCTGGTCGATGCAGAGCACGGCACAGACAAGGCCGGAGATCACGATCGCGGTAGGCCCCATGGCAAACCCCCCGAACAAGGGAATCAAGGCTCCGAAGGGTTGCCAGCCGGGTTGGATGAAGAAGAGGCCGGTCTCGGCACTGATGCGGGCGACGATGAGGAAGGTCATGAGCATGAGTGCCACGGTCGCGATGGACAGTGTCCAGTCCAACCCGAGGCGCGTTACCAGTATGACGAGTCCGATCGTCGAGGCAGCGAAGAAGCGCGCGGCCCAGACGGCCGGATCGCCGTCGGCTTTGTGCTTCCAGAAGACAAAGGCCTTAATCACAAGGTCCTGGTAGTAGCGTCTGCCACCGTAGATGAGCATGAGGGTCAGTGCGGTATAGCTGCCTGCCCGGTGCCAGCCCTCCCAACCGCCAATGTCGTAGTCTGTCGTCAGGCTGATGCCCATCGTGACGATCGGCGTCGCAAAGAACATCCAGAGGTACTGTGAGATGCCGAGAGTGAGGGAAATCTCCGAGCTCAGGAAGAAAGAAAAGGCGATCACCAACGGGAAGACGTTGACTCCGAAGATGCCCCAGTTCCAGGACGTATGGCGGACGGACGGGAACAGGTCGCGGAGCGGCCAGAAGTCCCAGCGCAACTTCACCGGGACCAGTGTTTCGGGGAACCAGCACTGGAGTCCGTTGTTGAGCCGGATGGCGAAGAAAATGACAAACGCCAGCCAGAATCCCCGAGACCTGAGGATCTTGCCAAAAGGATGCTCGGAATCACGGTCGATGATCTCGCTCGTGAACTCCGCGATCGGGTATCGCAACAGCTCGTGGTCGGACCATTGCTTGTGGACGATGAGGGCCATGGAGATCGAGCAGACGGCAGTGAGGAATATCATGGGCAGCCACGTCCTCAACGGCGTCCGCCATTGGCTCCACGGCACGAGGGAGGAGACGCGCCGGCCGTACCCTATCCACGACTCGCCCTTTTCCCCCCGACTGTCAGATCCGAACATGAACCGGCTGACCACTTCTTCGTCCGGTTCCATGCTCACGAGAGCTTGTTCGGGGGCGTAATCGAGGAGCTGCTGTCCCTGCCACTCGGGGTAGACGCGGTTCCAATGGTGCGGCATGACGAGCACTTGTAGGAACTGCTCCATCAACCCGCGGCCCGGGATGCTGCAAGCGGCCATCATCAGCACGACAATGAAGCCGATTTCGGCCGGTTTGAAGGCTCTTTTCCTACAGGCCTTGAGGATGAGTGGGTTGAGAATGAGTACGAGAAAGAACATCAGCCCCATCACCACAATGGGAAGCTGATGCCCGTTGTTGAAGCTCTCCAGCTCCAGTACGCGGTCGTTGACATAACCGAAACTAGCAATGAACATCGCGCCAAGGAACCCGAGAATGACTGCTCTGAGGGTCATGGTCTGCGTGTTCCCGGTTTGGAGCCTATGGAAGTGCGGGCGAACGTAAACGCGTACTATAACCTTTCCGAGCGGCCCTTGGTGTGCTACTCTTTGGTGTCGGACCGTTGCCCGTGTGGTCTCGGCCGGTGTGAATTCGGGCACGAATCGGGAAAGGAGAAGGGACTATGACGAGTCGATCGGGTATGTGCCGTGTGAGGGTTGCCGGTCTGTTCTTCGCGGGAGCAGTACTCGCCTGCCAGGCTTTCGGACAGGGAGGAGTGGTAGACAGGCTCAACAGCCAGGGCATCGGGACGTTCAGCGGCAAAGCGCAGATGCTGTTTATGCGCTACGACTGGGAGCACGGTGGGGATGACGGCGACGCGAATGCCGCTACGCTGGCGTTGACGCTGGACTACCGGTCGCCGGAGCTGAACGGTGTCACGGTCGGAGTGCAAGTGATCGAGTCGATGCGTTTGTTCGAGGGCGGCAGCATGGACCCGGACCACGGCGCCGACTGGGTCATGGGGAACAGCGATTTCGGCCTGTTCAACGAGGCGTTTGTCGACGTCAGACTGGGCCTCGTCGGACTGGACAACACGGTCCTCAGCGTCGGGCGCAAGATCCTGAACCTGGATTTCGCGCCATCGTACGCCTACAGGCAGAAAGCGCAGTCCTACGAAGGCGTTTTCGTGACGTGGGACGAGAACGAGGCCCTGTCGCTGACGGCGGGGCACATCGAGCGCATGAGCAGTTGGTTCTCCTGGGACCGCACGGACAACCGTGTGCTGGAGTACCATTTCGTCGATGTGGAAGACCTGGAACGGGCAAATGGCGTCGGCTATTCCACCCGAGGCATGGACTTCGTGAGCTTGACGTTGAGCGGTCTGCCGGAGACCTCCGTTACGCTGTACGACTTCTACGGACACGACCTGTACAACACGTTTGGGGCGAAGGTCCGGCACCAGATGGCGTTGGTCGAGGGGCTGGACACGGCCGTACAGGGCCACTACATCGGACAGCGTGACGTCGGACGCATGGACAGCGACGGTGCCGGCGATATCGACGCGGATCTGTGCGATCTGTCCCTCAGTGTGAGCAAGGGCGGCCTCACGGTTCAGCTCGGGGTGACAAGCCTGGCGGGACGTGGTCAAAAAGACGAACTGCACGTGCCGTTCCGCACGAACCTGACGATCGACCCCGAGATGCTGTGGTACACGAGGCAGTTCATGGGCGGAAGCGATTCGTACTACGCGATGAGCACGTACAGTCGTGGGAACACGTTCGTTTACGCACTCTACGTGTTGACCGATCACGAAGCTTACGTGGACGGCGGCGCGGTCGACCAGGAAGTCAACCTGATGGTCAGCCGGAAAGTGACCGACAACTTCACTGCCAGCGCTCTGTTCGGGTTCGGTCACCGGAACAACAAGGCGGGCGGCGCGGACATCAACGCGGAGGATTGCCGCCTGATCCTGGCTTACCGGTTCTGATCCCCGGAGGCGAGCTTGGCATCGCGAACAGACTCCGGGATCTCGCGCATCTGTGCTTCCTCGATGGTCATCTTCGGCCGGTAGTGCGGATGTTCTCGGAACTGGGCGTTGAGGCGGCCCCAGTAGGACGGGTGAAACTGGCAGTTCACGTCGATCCAGTTCACGATCTGAATGAGTTCAGAGTCGGTTAGACGGACCTTCTCGTGCGACTTTCGCAAGCTGTCGACGTAAGCCTGCAAGGCGTTGTCTCGCATGGTAACGCGGCCCTGGCCGAGAAGTGCCACCAGTGTGCTGGTCGGGGAACAGAGCGAGTAGGGCGGCAGGAAACGCATGGCATCCTGTCCGAGGGACGCGGCGTCCTCGTTTCTCGCGGCGCGCGAGCCCAGCACCTGCTTCCGGGTGTGCCCGAGCGCGATCAACTGATTGTAGGACGTGCTGAACGTCTGGACGGGCGTGCCGGAGAGGTTGAGGCCGCCGTCCGTCTTCTTGTCGCTGTGACACTCGACGCAGTGGCGGTCCCAGATCGGCTGGATCTGCCGGTCGTAGTCGAACACCCGTCCGGCCGTCTCCTCCCCCGGTTGCGGGGCAGGGATCGAGGGCGGCCGACGCATCGCCAAAGGCACGGTTGTGGTTGCCGCCGGCGTTGTCTCCGGCGTCTCGTGACATCCGACGCAGGAACGCGTTTCGCCGGGCATGTAGTTGACGTACGTGCGTTCGGTCTGCACCGCCATGTAGTTCTCATCCAGTGCCTGGAAATAGATGTTCCGCAGAGCTGGTACATAAAAATGTGCCGACCCGTCTTTCTCCACCGGCACGATACCGTGCTGTACTTTCAGGCCCAGTATGCCGTTGCCGAGGACGCTGTGCGCATGCGTCTGGCCATGACGGTCGTTCCACGACTTGCGGGCCGCCCACGGGCGCCCGAGTTCCTCCAGTATGCGGATGTACTTCACTGCGCCGTACTCCACGCCGTCCAGTCCCACGTAGATGTCGCTTACGGCACAGACCGCCATGTTTTGTTCAGCGACGGCTTCGTCGCGCGGCGCGCCGACCACAGGGGGCACGGGACGCGGCCTCAGCGGGTAGGCGTGCCAGACCGAGACCGTCTCGTCCCGAAACAGTGGCGTGGTTTTTCCTTCGCCGTCCAGCAGGCAAAGCTCGTAGCCTTTGGGATCGTCCCACGCCAGCCCTTTGGGCTTGTGGGAAACGATGTAGAGTTCCTCGGTCACAGGATACGGGTCTTTGAACAGTCGCCCTGCACGTCCGGAGCCATCGTAGATCCACTTGCCGTTGTCACCACGGAAATGGAAGCCGTTGTGAGCCAGCGCATGGATGTCCGGCGTGATGAACTGCATCGTGTCAGGTGAGCGCGTGTCATGACTGCGATCGACCTTGATGACGGCGCCCATTGCGTTGTTCGGGCAACAGTGGGAGGTGCCCAGCATCACGATCTTGCCTGGCGCACCGGGGATGGCGCGGGCGTAGATCATCGTCTCCGGGAACGCGACGTCGTTGCCGTAGATCTCGACTGATCCGCTGCCGTCGGGGTTCATGGCCCAGAGAGCCTTGATGTTGCCGGCTGTCTTGTCTACATACTCCCAGCGATGGTACAGGATGCGCCCGTCCGGGAGCATGGTGGGCGATGCCTCGCTAAGAGCGCTGTTGGTCAATGGCCGCATCCCCGTTCCGTCGGCTTCGACGCGATACAGGTTCTTGACCGTGAAGGTGTCACCACTGTCGCACAGCACGCCATACTGGCACCGTGTGGTCGCGAAGGCGAAGCCGCCATCCGGCAGGTAGCATGGGTGAAGATCGTCCGTCCCGTGATGGTACCCGCGCCGGTACCGGGCCACGAGCTCGGCCTCGTTCTCTGGCGGCGTGGTGACCTGGCGCAGTCCCGTGCCGTCGAGATTCACTTCGTAGATGCGGTAGCCTTCGTTGGGGGACTTCTTGAAATCGAAAGCGACTCGCGTTGCGTCGAACGAGACGTCGAAACGGTTGACGACTCCCGTATTCGTCAGCTCCGGGACGATTTCGCGGATATCGCCCGTCCGCAGGTCGAGCACGCACAGTCCGCCTCCAGGCATCCAGCGGCTATTGACGTATTCGGTATATACGTGATTCGCGTTCAGTGTGTGTCGGCGTACGAAGACGAGCTTGTCGATACCGTGATCAGTGAGTGTTCGGGCAGCGTCGGGATTGAGTGTCCGTGGGGCGTCCTCGGCGGGCGGGAGTGTGGGTGCGGCCGGGGTCGGGGCGGCCACGGCGGCGGGGTAGTTCTTCGTGTACTCGGCCTGCGTCGGCATCTTCGGCGGAGCGTCCAGCACGCGGAACTCCACCGTCCCGCGAACGGCCCCGGTAGTCAGTCCGACCCAGGTCGTGAACTTGACGTATTCTCCGTCCAGTTTGAAGTGCAGCAGCGACGGACCGTGTGCCCAGAACCCGCCGCTGAACTTCCTTCCCGCGATCGACAGTTGGTTCCCCTGATGGTCCTTGTTGATCACGAGCGCCCCCCAGCCCACCTGTACCTCGGTCGGCTTCAGTGTGGTGAGCGGCACCGTGTTTCCCGCGTTGTCGTGCAGAACAGGGCCCGCCCAGATGGCCTGGTCGTAGTCGTAGCTGTCTCCTCCGTAGGTGACCTGCAGGTACAGGTCTCTGGCGCCATTCAGCTCCACCGTGAGTTGTTTGGCAGGCGTGCCGTCCTTCATCATGCCCGAGACGACCGGTTCGAAGCTCTGCGCGAGGGCGTCCGTGGACGTGCCCACAAACATGCAGGCCATTAACGACACTGTGGCGACGTTGGGCGCGGTTCTCATTCTGATCTCCCTTGTTTCTCGGAGCGGTCTCTGGCGTTGCGGGCAGCAGTTGTGATCAGCAGCATCGCTGAGGGGTATCTGCGCAGGAAACGAGTTGTTCCAGTCGTTTGACTGTCTGAATCATCGAACGGACCGTGTGGTAGTTGATCTTCCACGCGTGGCCAAGGGCATCGTCGATTGGCGACCCGAAGCGGTCGACGCGCTCGTACCACTCGCCGCCGGCGTCCATCACGACCAGCTTGTCGAAAACGAAGTCGTACACGTTGCGGAACGCAGTCCAGTACTGCTCGTTGCCGAACAGCTCGACGGCGTCCAGCAATCCCACCAGTGCCTCGCACTGTTGCCAGAACTGCTTCTCGGTCTGAGCCGGGGGGCGGGCCATGGGCACGTCTGCGTAGACGCCGCCGTATTCCCAGTCGATTCCCAACGCGCAGCAGTGATCCACCTGCCGTCGTGCGATCTCGGCGAAGTCCGCACGGGCCAGCCCCAGTACGTCCGCGGCGTGCAACAGTAGCCACGCGAGTTCGACGTTGTGTCCGGGCGACGTCATGTCCAGCGGCTGGGCGTCGTCCTCAGGTGGCGCGTCCCGACCCCATTCGGTGTCGAAGATGATCGCTCGCAGCGGCGTGAAGTCCAGCGAGAACTGCTTCAGCCCGAGCCGGTGCTCTGCGTCCAGCATCCGTTCCGTGATCAGGGAGATCACTTCCTCCAGTCGTCGCCGATGGCTCACACGTCCCGTCAGTTCGTAAAGTGTGGTGAGGGCTTCCATCATGTGCATGTGGACGTCCAGGCTCTTGCGGTCGCCCCCGCTGCGTCCGCCCGGCATCGGTGTCCAGTCGCGCCTGAACAACTCGCGGTAGCCGCCGCATTGCGTGTCGATCATATGTCGACACACCGAATCATACGAACGCAACGCCATTTGACGTCCGAACTCGTCGCCCGTTGCCAGCGCGTACTCGCTGAACGCATAGATGCCGAAGCACTGGCCGTAGCCCACCTTGGCCGTGACCGTTGGTGTGCCGGCGCGGTCGGCGATCCAGAACCAGCCGTCGTGGTCACTGTCCCAGTAGTTGTCTACGATGAACCGCGCGCCCTCCCGTGCGAGCTCCGCACATCGTCCGCCGCCGTAACCGGCCCGGTGGGCACTGGCCATGGTGTAGAGTGTGCGGATCTGCATCAGGAACGTCTTGTCCGTCTTTCCCGTACGCCTCCCATGTCGGTCGAAGTACGTGAGAAACCCGTCTCCCTTCGGGTCGCGCGCGTTCTGTAGCCAGAACGGCAGCAGCATGCCGGTCAGGTAGCCACGCGTCCGGGCGAGCATGTTGTTCACCTCCGCGATCGCCGGCATAGGAGTACCCTTTCTCTGCTGGACGCCGTCTTCCTCGATGGCGCGGTCCTACGACTGCGGCACGAGAACGATGCGGTCGATGTTCAGGCCCATGCCCATGCGGTTGGTCAGTTTGAGGCAATGACGGCCGGCGGTCAGCGTGGCCGGGGCAGGGGAGCCGCCCGGTGAGGAAACGCGGAATGCGCGCCATTCGTCGGCGTTCTTGCGGCCCCAACCGCCGGTAGGTTCGAACCAGAGGGCATTGCCCGGACCGTTGTCGACGTGCAGTTCCGCGAGAAGCCCGGTCTCAGTTGCGCAAATCAGCCACACATCGTACCGACCCGCGGCAGGTACGTCGATGTCCCACATCAGCGTGTGACCGGCCGTGTTCCAGGCCCACAGATTGTCGTTTCCTGACGTGTTCCGGTGTCCGCCGTTGCTGACGCGGATCGTGCCCCCTTCTTCGCTCCACTTCGCCTCAGCCTCGAAGCTCAGCCCTTCCGACAGATCGCGCTGGGCTGCTCCCCGGAGAACAGCCGCAGTGGATGCAGGAGTCAGCCGGAGAGACGTCAACTCGGCACCCCCGCGGAAGGCAAGGCGGTCGCCGTCCCGGAGCCAGAGGCGGCCCTCTTCGTCGGACATCAGACCTTCCGGGCACGTGCCTACCGGC
>JGI10211J34971_10005142_pt1 | contig 10255 bp, 10 predicted proteins | sample Etolagsediment_FD_34971 | JGI IMG/M metagenome (IMG submission 34971)
CCATAAACGGCATAATCAGAAGAAATTTTCATTACAATAGCTGTGTGGAAAAACCGAGCGCTAATTATTTCGTGTGTCGTTATAACTGCTCTTTAATCTGTAGGATAATGAATTATATCTATGAGATACCATCAGGCAACAAATCCAAGAAAATCAAAGTTCCTGGGATAGTAAAGCACACAAATAAAGAATCTTTATTCTGGAGGGGCATCTTTGATGCAGACGGAAGTATCAGAAAACGATACAAGGCAATAAAACTGACTACTTCCTCAAGAAGGTTATATTCAGATTTTTTGGATTTTACTAAGAATAGAGGCATCGTGGTATTTACTAGGAAAGCAGGCAAAATATATTCACTTCATGTGGCTGAGGAGAGCATACCCAGATTTGTTAGACTAATTGGCAGTTCTCATCCAAGAAAACAAAAAAACCTGATAGGATATATGAAAAAAGGTGCTACGTATAAAATACCCAAAAGCATAAAACCAAATAAAAATCTGGGCGAAGTTATAAATTATCTCAGACCTTATAAAAACAGCATCTACATCAGATTAACAGCCAGAAGAGAGATAACAAACAAAAACGAATTAACGATCCGCCGGTGCTTCATAAAAGAGAAGTTAAATCATGATTTGGTGAAAGTTAAACGACAAAGAAAAAGTGGTCATTATTACATTTGTTCTAAGGATTTATTGAAAGAGATTAATGAACATTATGATTTTGTGCCACCATGGCTTCCTTTTAAAAAATGTGAAATTGTTGAATTAACAGAAAGGTGGAATCATTATGAATGAAAAAATCGATCCCTGGGGCCAGGTCAACATAAAAGATTACGACAAATTAAGTAGAGATTTTGGAATAGATGCTTTCTCAAAACTATTGCCCAAAATTAAACAACCGTCTCTTTATATGCGAAGAGGGATTATCTTCGGACATAAGGATTTTGGTCGTGTTCTGAAAACCATAAACGAGAAAAAGAGATTTGTAATGATGACTGGAATTATGCCTTCAGGCAGTTTTCATTTTGGTCATAAATTAGTGGCAGATCAGATGGTCTATTATCAAAAATTAGGCGCCGACTGTTTTATTGCAGTGGCCGATTTAGAGGCGTATCTAACTAGGGATATGCCATTGGAAAAAGCTAAAGAAATTGCCATTAATGAATATCTTAGGAATTATATTGCTCTTGGTTTAAAACCAGAAAAAGTTCATTTTTATTTTCAAACAGATTGGCTGAATGAGTATAACACTCTAAGTAAAATAGTGGCAAAAAGAACGACATTCAATGAAGTTAAGGCTATATACGGCGATATAAATCCTGCAAAGATAACTTCGGCATTAACACAGGTTGCAGATATTTTGCATCCTCAATTAAAAGAATTCGGAGGCCCTAGGCCAACAGTGGTTCCTGTCGGAGTAGACCAACTTCCCCACATAAATTTCACTAGAGATATCGCTTCAAGAATACGGTCCGAATTTAATTTTATCCTGCCCTCCACCACATTCCATACTTTGATTCCCGGTCTTCAGGGTGGAAAAATGAGTTCATCAAAACCAGATAGCTATATCTCTTTTTCAGATTCACCAAAGGAAGTCAAGAAAAAAATAAACAAATACGCATTTTCAGGTGGGCAGGCAACCGTAGAAGAACACAAGAAGAAAGGGGGAAACCCCGAAATAGATGTTTCCTTCCAGTGGCTTAGGATGATGTTTGAACCGGATGACAAAAAACTCAAGAAAATAGAGAATGATTACTGCTCAGGGACTTTATTAACTGGAGAACTCAAAGCAATACTTATAGAAAAGATCAATATTTTCCTTGAAGAACACAGAAAGAAACGGGAAAAAGCAGATATAGAAAAGTATCTAAAAACAGGAAAAGTCACTCAAAAAGTCGGCGGGACCTATTATGAGTAATGCGCGTCAACTCCGGTCAAAAACATTCCCGAAAGCTCTTGCCTGCGGAATGCTTCGTGATAATGGGAGGATTCTTTTTCTGATACGAAAAGACAGACATGGAACAGAACGCATAGAGCTCCCATCTGTTGAAATCTTCGGAGAGGAAGATCCTGTGCAAAAGCTCACCGCTGAATTCAGAAGACAAACCGGAATAGATGCTGAAGTCTGTGAGATAAAAATGGAAAAGCGCTATAATGCGGGCTCGAGAAAAAGAAAACACTGGATCCCCTGCCTTATCTTCACCATGCGCGCAAAAAATACGAAAGCGGTTGTTGCAGAAGAATTTTCAGGATTCAAATGGCTGAGCTTGGAAGAAGCAAAAAAGAAAAAACCGGGAAGAAAGACGGAATGGCTGAGGAAATAATATTATTTAGCCAGCTTGAACTTGAACCCGTAATGAATCAGCCCTTCAGGGTCATCTCTTTGTATTTCCCTGAAAACCTTCTTCACTTTCGCGCCTATTTTTACATCTTCGGGATTGCAGTCAACAACCTGTCCCAGAACTTTTGCGCCTTCCTCAAGTTCAACGATTGCTATCACATACGGAACCTGGTCCTCGAACCCGCTCACTGCAGAATAAATTGTCGTATGCGAATGAACTTTTCCCTTTCCTGAAAACTGGACCTCTGTTATCTTGCCCTTTCTCCTGCATTTCGGACATAATGACCTAGGTGGAAAATAGCATTTTCCGCAAGTTTCGCACTTCACACCGATTAATCTGTACCTTTCAGGTATCCTTCTCCATGTAAGCGGAATCGATTCCTTCATCTGACATCTACCTCTTCAGTGATTGCTCATAATGCTCTTTGAAGGTTTTTATTCCTTTATCAGTGAGCGGATGGTGCCATAATTGTTCAAGAACCTTCGGCGGTATCGTTGCGACATGTGCTCCGGCCTTTGCCGCCTCAACAACATGCTCAGGATGCCTGACTGATGCGACTATGACTTCGGTCTCAAGTCCATAATTACGGAAAATCTGGAGTATGTCCCTTACAAGCTGCATGCCGTCCTCGGAAATATCATCAAGCCTTCCTACAAAAGGTGAAACATAGCTTGCACCTGCTTTTGCAGCAATCAGTGCCTGTGAAGGTGAAAATACAAGAGTAACATTTGTTTTGATATTCTTTTTCTTAAGAAGTACGACCGCGCGCATTCCTTCCTTGGTCATCGGAACCTTTATCACGATGTTCTTCCCCCATTTCATGAATTCCTCTGCTTCCTTTACAATCTCTTCTGCAACTTCTCCGATACCCTCAACGCTTACCGGCCTGTCGCCTAATGCTTCTGAAATTTCCTTTATCGCTTCTCCATGGTCCTTCCCCGCTTTCATCACAAGCGTAGGGTTTGTGGTAACCCCGTCACAGACTCCGAGTTCAATCGCTTTCTTTATTTCCTCAACATCCGCAATATCAACAAAAAATTTCATGCAATTCACCCTTTCATTTTCATGGCTTCCTTCACAATTTCCTTTATTCCTGCAGCATCAAGCTTGTATTTCTTCAGGAGTTCCCATCCTTTGCCGGATTCGCAGAACCTGTCATAAATACCGTGTATCTTCATCGGAGTCGGGCATTCCTGTGCAAGAACTTCTGCAACAGCACTTCCCATTCCTCCGTTTACCTGGTGCTCTTCGACAGTAACGACAAGGCCCGTTTTCTTTGCATACTCAACTATCGTTTCCCTGTCGACCGGCTTAATCGTATGCATGTCAATAACCGCAGCATCTATCCCATCTTTTGCAAGCTCTTCCGCAGCAACCATGGACTGGTAAACCTGAAGTCCATGCGCAATAATCGTAACATCCTTCCCATCACGATAAACATTCGCCTTTCCTATTTCAAAAGGGGTTTTTTCAGTAGTGAATGCTGGAGTTTTTTCTCTTGATGTTCTTATGTAAACAGGACCCTTGTGCGCAATCGCTGCCTTCATAACCTTTTCAGCTTCAACAACGTCAGCAGGCGAGATAACTATGAGGTTCGGCAGTACTCTCGTAAGCGCAATATCCTCAAGCGCCTGGTGGGAAGCACCGTCAGGTCCCACGTTCAGTCCACTGTGCGAACCATGCATCTTCACGTTCAAATTGTTATAACATACAGAAACCCTTATCTGGTCCCAGTTCCTTCCTGGTGAAAATACCGAATAAGCGGACATCACGGCAATCTTTCCTGCAGATGCGATTCCTGCGGCAACACCCGCCATGTTCTGCTCTGCAACCCCGACCTGAACGAATCTTTTCGGGTATTTCCTCATGAAAGCCCCTACTTTTGTTGAATCGGCAACGTCTGCACTGACAACCCAGATGTTTTCATTTTTCTCGCTCTCTTCGACAAGAACCTTCCCAATTCCGTCTCTTGTCGCCTTTTTCTCAGGAGCTTCAGAAATTTTTTCAATAAGATGCATGTCCTTGTTTATCATTATTCATCTTCCTCCTCAATCATCTCTTTCTGTTTCTCAAGCTCCGTTATCGCATCTTTTGTCTGTTCATCGTTCGGCGGCTTTCCATGCCACTCACTCAGGAATTCCATAAACGATACTGCCTTTCCAGGTACTGTATGCGCAATAATTACAGTAGGCCTTTCATAAACAGCCTTGCTCTCCTCACATGCATCAATGAATTTCTTTATGTTATGCCCGTCAACATTTATCACATTCCAGCCGAAAGACCTGAACTTCTCTGCAAGCGGTTCAAGCGGCATAACTTCTTCGGTATAACCATCAATCTGGATATTGTTCCTGTCAATAACAGCAGTAAGATTCCCGAGTCTGTGCTTTGCTGCAAGCATTGCGGCCTCCCAGCACTGCCCTTCATCCAGTTCACCGTCAGACATCATACAGTAAACTCTCCATTTTTTCCTTTCCCTTTTCGAAACAATCGCCATCCCCACTGCAATGGACAGTCCCTGCCCGAGCGGTCCTGACGAATTTTCAATTCCTGGAAGAGAACCTTTATGCGGATGTCCCTGCAGTCTTGAACCGACTTTTCTCAGCGTAAGCAGTTCCTCCTTCGGAAAATAGCCCGTATTTGCCATCGCAGCATAAAGCACAGGACAGACATGGCCGTTTGAAAGAACAACCCTATCCCTATCAGGCCATTCAGGATTCTTAGGGTCGTGATAAAGAACATTGAAATAAAGCGCAGCATAAATATCAGCAAGACCGATAGCACCGGCAGGATGGCCCGAACCTGCAGCATTAAGCATCCTGACAACGTCCTGCCGTATCTCGTTGGCCTTGAGCTTCAGCTGTTTTATGTTATTTATTTTCTTGAACATCGGCAATTCCCTCCTCTGCCGCTCCCATTATGTCAAGCATCGCTCCCTTGACATCATCTTTCCCGAATATCGCACTCGCTGCAGCAAGCCTGTTCGCGCCCGCAGCAGCGGCCCTTCCTGCGGTTTCAGGCCCGATACCACCGTCAATTTCTATGTTCGCATCAGGCTTTTTTCCCCTCAGCTCCCTTATCTTGTTTTCAACTTCAGGAATATATTTCTGGTTTGAAAATCCCGGATGCACGGACATCACAAGAAATTCATCCGTATCATCAATATAATCATCAATCCTTTCAAGAGGCGTTTCAGGATTTATCGATATGCCAAGCTTAATTCCCATTCCTTTCAGCATGCTCCACCTCTCTTTTTCAAGTATTTCGGCATGAACAAGATGCAGGACTTTTTCAGCAAATTCCCCGAGCTTCGGAATCTCCTTTTCAGGCTCGTAAACCATCCAGTGGAAAATAAAGTATTTGCCAGACACAAGCGTTTTTGCCGTTTCTTCGGTGGAAAGCGTTTCATTCGGAACGAATTTCCCATCCATCATGTCTATATGAATAGTTTTTACATGGGGCGTGACACGGTCTATCTTTGCTCTCATATCCTCGCTGCTTTTAGCAAGTACTGCTGGTATGACCTCTAGCTCTTTCATTAACAACCCTGCCCACGATAATTACCTATGGGCTGTTTTGTTTAAAAATACTTCTAAAAGAATGAATCAAGCCCCTTCTGTTTTCCACCTACCTTCAGCCCATACTCATCGTAGCCGAGCTCCTTGAGTATCTTCATAACAGCAGGCAAAACCTGGTTGTTTATGTAATAATCAGCATCATAGTCCTTTGCCATTTCAAGGGGAACCGCCTTTTCCGAGATGCTCGCCCCCTTCCTGGTTATTATGTAGGATATTATACTGCCCCTTTCCACTGGTTTTCCTGCAGCCATAAGCTTTTTTGCGGCAGAGAGTTCAGGGCTTTTTATGTCATATCCTCCTTTCGGGTCCTTGTTCAACTGAGTAATGATTACAAGTTCCTCCATCGGAACTTTCCCACCGTTGAGTCTTTCAATGGATTCTTTTACAATCCCCACTGCTTTCTCCCTGCTCCCTTCCTTCAGTATCGCCTCAAGAACTCTCTTCTGGGTATTTTTTGCAATCACCGACCAGTCCCTTCTCACAAGCTCAAATCCCCTTATCTTTATCCTCCCATCCTCCCCAATCATCGCATATTTTTTCTTTGCTCCTTTTCCCTCACCTGTTTTTTTGCTTACAAATACCCCTCGCGGATAAAATCCTTCGAATTCAAGCTCCATCTTTTCAGGAAGCGATTTGTTCACTTCAGCAACAAAATCAAGAACTTCTTTTTTATCCTTGTAAATCAAAAAGACCGAATCAGTATCAGCATAAAGCACTTTGAATCCTTTATCCTCCGCAGCATCTATCGTTTCCTGAATGTGTTTCCTTCCAAATGCAGTTACGCTCTCAGCACATTTCCTTGAGTACCATCTTGACCTTGCATATCCCAAGTAGCCATAAAACGAATTCGAAAGAATCTTTACTGCCTGAGAACGTGCAGCCATCCTTATGTATTCATCGCTGTCCTGGTCAAGGGTTTTCAGTTTCTTCTTCAATTTAACCCTGAAGTCTATAAGATAATCAAGAACAGAGGGAATAAGTCCTTTTGATTTTGTTCCGAATATCGCACCCGTCGGGGACTCAACGGTATTCTTCCCTTTTTTATCAGTAAGCGTATCTGGGTCGATATTATATGAAACTATTATCGAAGGATATAGCCCTCTGAAATCCATGACAGCAATATTCTCATAAACGCCCGGTTCAGGCAGTTTCACAAAAGCGCCCTTTATCGGATTGTTTAGTCTTTCTCCGATTGCTTCACCAGCGGGCTTCGGGGGTATCGCCATTCCTTTTTTCGCAGCATTGTAAATCAATAAATTTTCAACCAACTGTCCGCTCGTGGACAAACTGGTATCGAACAAAGGCATTCTTGTAAGCGTGCTCAATTCCAGTTCAATAGGTAGATATCTGTCTCCGAGTTCTGCAGTAAGCTCTGAATCGGTTAATGAATAGAATGCGAGCTTGTCGATTTCGCCCCCATTCCATAATTTCCACATCTCGTCTTTTTTCATTTCCACTTTTCTTTTTCCAAGAACGTCAGAAGCAACCGCATCAAGGGTAAAGTTGGTTGCTTTCACAACACCGATAAACCCGAAGAACCTGATTATGGGATAAAGGTCTATATGCGCTCTTCCATTGATTTCCATCCCATTTATCATCCCTTTCTTTATCTTCCTGAAGCTGGGCTCCCATCTTCCCATTGACAGCTGCGCCCCGGTTATTTTTGCCCTTGTTTCAAGATAGGGGATGTCAAAATTTGCAGAATTATAGCCGAAAATAATATCGGGATTCTCTTCATGAATTATCTCACTGAATCTCTCAAGGATTTCCTTCTCGCTTCCAACAGTTTCAACGTATTTCTCATTTGATTTTTTCGTAGTGATAACTCCCCTCTTCTTTCCGCAATAGCTTATCATGATTACAGGGTCTTTCTTTTCCCTCGGCATCCCCAGAGGATTGTATGTTTCAATATCAAAAGCAAGTTTCTTCAGTTCTACCCCTTCATTTCCGGTTCCGATTATCTTCGTAATAATCCTTCCTTTTCTTTCATATCTTATTACAGCGTTCGGAATGAGCTGGAAATCAAAAATAAATCTTTTTGCAAAAAGTATACTGTACTCATAACACGGAAAAGGGAGGGAATTCTTCAGAATCGGGACATGGAACGGTTTTCTGCACATCACTTTCAGCAGTTTTTTCTTTTTCAGGCCGAGAAGTCTTGTTGTTGTTTCAACTTTCAGCGGGCTGACTGATTCGCCTTTTGCAAAAACCTCCATCATCTCAATTGCGTCTTTCTTGTCATCAGGGGCATCAACAAGGAAGTAAGGATCGTACTGGTAGTAGAGCTTCAGAACTTTCTTTTTGGTCTTCACAGTGAGTACGACATATGTTTTGCCTTTCCTGATAATATAATCGGCATCCAGAAAATACGCCTTCCTTACCGCCATGTTAAATCTTTAAGTGTATAGCTTTAAAAAGTTCTAAGGATAATTAATTTCGTGGTTTAACATGGCGCTTGAACTTGAAGTTGATGAGAACCTTCCAGTGCTAAGGAAGAGCAGGGTTTCCACCGGAATTTCCGAGCTCGACATAATACTCGAGGGAGGTTATCACAATCCGGCAAACGTCATGCTGATAGGACCCACAGGAATAGAAAAGGCGGTTTTCACTTATCATTTTGCCACAGCAGCCGACCTGAAAAAAGAGAATGTGTTTTTCATATGCGGTGATTCATCCCCTGCGGAAATAATAAAGAAAGCGGAAAATTTCGGAATTGACATGAACAGGGAAAATATCCATTTCATCGATTGCTATTCCTCAACTCTCGGCGGGAGAGAGAAGCCGGAGTCAACAGAGAAAATAACCGTGCTTTCGAGCCCGGGTGCACTCAACGACCTTTCGCTCGAACTCAGCGAGGCGATGAAGAAAAGCACTGGAAAGAGAATGAAAGTCGTCTTCCAGACACTCTCAACATTTGTTCTTTACAATCCGCCGAATTCGATAAGAAAATTCCTGAACGTAATCGAGGGGAGATTGAAAGGCACAGGCGCAACAGCACTTTACACGGTCGAGGAAGGGGTGCATGACAAACAGGTGCTCACGCTTCTTGAAAGGGGGATGGACGAGATATTCGTTCTTGAAGAAAAAGCGGGAAAGTTCTTTTTACAGGTACCGCGTATTCCGATGCCGGTTCCAGTAAGACTGGGAGCCTCAGGTATCGCGATTGTCTAGGTGATGCAATGCAGGGCGAAATAGCCGAAAGAAAAAGCGGAAAAATCGAGGAGATTCTCAATGAGATGAAAACCGAGGGAATCGGCGGGGCGCTCGTAAGAAAAGACGGCGTCGTAATACATTCAACCGTCGCCCTTCCAGATGCAGCACCCGGCCTGATAGCAAGGTGCTCAAACATTTCAGATGCCTTGATGGCAGGAATGAAAAACAGCCAGAAAGAAGTCGAGATATCCTTTTCAGGCGGAACGATAGTTTCAGTGCCGATGAAAAATTATATCTTTTACGGAATCGCTAAATCAAAGGAAGAAAAAAAGAAAGTACTTGAATATTCCCAAAAAGCGCTGGGCGTCGTTTAGGTTCTGTTTATGAAATTTACCCGTTTGCTTTCAAAATACGATTATGCGGACCTCAGGATAGAAAGAGGCAGCGAATCGAACGTTAATCTCAAGGACAGTGAAACCAAGGTATATACAGGAACTTTTTTCGGGATTTCCGTAAGGGTGCTGAAAGACGGCGCATGGGGATTTGCATCAACAAATAATCCTGAGACCGATATCTCCGGACTTCTGAAAAAAGCGGAAAACCTCTCCTCAATCAAAAAAAGCACAAGCTCGATTTCCGCGATAGCGCCTGTCAAAAAGACAATAAAGGACAAATATGAAATAACGGATGCCGGGGAACAGGCATCCGAACTTCTTGATGCAAAAAAGCTTATGCAGGGAAAAGATATAATCTCGACGATTGTTTCCTGCAGCGATGTGCACACTGTAAATGAATTCTACAGTTCGGAAGGTTCTGAAATAATACAAGATTATTCCTATTCCTATCTTACCTGCCTTGCTGTAGCGAAATATAAAGGTCTTATACAGCGTGCGGTGGAAACTTCCTCTTCAAGAAAAGGTTTCAATGGACTTAAAACAGAAAAACCCTGCATCGATGCCGGGGAGAAAGTCCAGAGGCTGATAACAAAATCCAAACCAGCTCCGAAAGGAAGATTTACCGTTATACTCGACCCTGAAATGACGGGCGTCCTTACGCATGAGGCGGTAGGCCATGCATCGGAAGCGGACAGCGTTGCATCCGCGGAATCGGTATTTGCAGGCAAACAGGGAAAAAAAATAGCCAGCGAACTCGTAAACATAATCGATGACCCGTCAATGCGATA
>JGI10211J34971_10005144_pt1 | contig 10254 bp, 6 predicted proteins | sample Etolagsediment_FD_34971 | JGI IMG/M metagenome (IMG submission 34971)
AATGATAAAATTTTAAAACTGATTGAAAACTGGGAAACTAAACCTCATGGTCTTGTTTCTGGTGCTGAAAGCAGTTATTTAAAAGGAGATCAACACATACTGGATCATGATGATGTTAAAGATTTAAAAGCAGAATTCCAAAAAGCAGTTGAAGTGTATTGCGACAAAGTAGGATTACCGAACAATATTAAAATATCTATGAGTTGGTTTAATAAATTAAGCAAAGGACAGAGTGTTCAACTGCACAGACATGAAGTAAGCATAGTGAGTGCGGCATATTATCCAAAAGTAGATCAAGGCAGTGTTGGCTTACAATTTGTTTCACCATTACAGCCTTATAGAATGCACGAACTGTTTAATAAAAATACAGAGTACAATATTAAAAGTGTTGAAGTGCCTTGTGAACAAGGTGTATTATATCTTTTTCCTTCTTGGCTGGAACATTTTTCCAATCCAAATCAGACTGATGAAAGAATAACCATATCTTTCAACACAATGTACGTTTGACATATACCAAAATACGTGCTATAATATAGCATGATTAGACGTATAGGATTCTGCTGTCAATGGTTCCATCATGATAGAACTCTTAAGAAAAAACAACTAGAAGAAATTGAACGTCCAATGAATACTCGTGCAACCACTGTGCGTTGGTTGAACGAACACAAGGATCAAGCAGAAGAAAAATTAGACTTTGTTTTTAAACACAATATAGAAGGAATTAAAAATCTCATATTGAAAGTGTCCACACTGCCCAAGAGCAGACGAATGTGTAGAATATCTTCTCCCATATTACCTGTAGCAACAGAAAACACATGGAGATACTATTGGGACAAACCAGATGTTATCAAATACTGCGAAAAGCATTTTGCTCAAGCAGGTGACTTGGCAAGAAAACACGATGTAAAAATTTCATTCCATCCAGGACAGTTCACTGTGTTGGCATCAGACAGTGAAGACATTGTGGAACGAAGCATAGATGAATTTGAATACCATGTCAACATGGCACGTTGGATGGGGTTTGGTAAGTCTTTCCAAGATGGCTGTAAAATTAATGTACACATCTCCGGCAGACAAGGACCAGCAGGCATTATCAAAGCCATTCCTAGACTGTCACCAGAAGCAAGAAATCTACTTACAATAGANAACGATGAAATGGGTTGGGGNTTNGAATCCAGTTTAGAATTAGNAAAACACTGTGCGTTGGTGCTGGACATACATCACCATTGGGTGAGAACAGGTGAATACATACAAGCCAAAGATGATAGAGTGAAAAGAGTGATTGATTCTTGGCGTGGCACACGACCCACCATGCACTATTCTTACAGCAGAGATGAATGGCTGTCTCCTGCTTATCCAAATCAAGATGATATGCACAAAGAGTTGCATGACATGGAAACACTGTTAAGCAAAGGTTGTAAAAAACAGAAATTGAGAGCACACTCTGAACTGTTGCCCAATCGTGCTTCAAATGAATGGGCATTAACGTTTTTGCCAGAACTGGACATACAGGTTGAAGCCAAGATGAAAAATCTTGCCGCAGAACAACTGCACCATCAGGCAGTGGAGTTGGGTTACATTTAAAGATAAATATTGATATGAAATTGACACAAATCACAGAATCAAAAAAGAACAGAGAATCCCAACTGGAAGCAGTGAAACTGCCATACAAAATGTCAGAACTTTCACCTGTGCTGTCTGAAGCAAACATAGATTATCATTACAATGTGCTGACCAAAGGCTATGTCAGAAGATACAACGATGGTGAAGGTGATCCAGATTTCAATTACGGTGGAGCAAAACTTCACAATATGTTTTGGAGTCAACTACAAGCACCCAGACCAGGCAACAAACCCACAGGTGATATAAAAAATTTAATAGAAACAACTCACAAGTCATTTGAAAACTTCAAAAAAGAATTGATAAGAACTGCCATGACCATACAAGGTTCTGGTTGGGTGTACGTTGCCAAAAACGGTTCTATCAAAACCACACCAAATCAATCATACAAAACCGACATATTGATGCCAATTGATATGTGGGAACATTCATTTTCGGATTATGTTCCTGCCAAAGATGCCAAGAAGAAATATCTTGAAGGCATTATGCGAATAATTAATTGGGAGTCAATCAATTTAAGATTGCAATCTTAAAAGAAGGAGACTAATATGATAAATCAAATCCAAAAATGGATCAATGCTAGAATCAAAGAAAGAACCACTTTAGACGGTGCTCTTTTAATTGCGGCTGGCGTTTCATTTTTAATTTTCAAACCCATCGCGGCAATTGTGGCCTACGCGGCAATTGTGTACGGTGCTTGGACTATTTGGAAATCAGAGTAATCACAATTTACTGATAGGAATGTCACTGGATGCGTCCATGCCCAAAACCTGTCTTTGCTTGACACCTTGTTGTTGAGCAAAACGTTTTGGGTCGCATCCAGAACACACGTGCTTGTAGAAATTGCTCAAACGTTTTTTCTGTACTTTGCCCTTGGCTCTTTGAAATTCTGATCCACACACATCGCATCTGAATTGATGATAGGTTTTTGTGCGTTTGCATTGGTGCTTTACGCCCAGTTTGCTGACACGTTCAGATTCTGTCTTTGTTGTTATTTCTCCTAAATACATACATTTATTTACATTAGCATTTGTAAAATTTCCATAAATACAACAAACGAGGACACTGCACAATGCCCATTTTAACACTGACTGCTACCGCACAAAACAAAATCAAAGACCTGTGTGAAAGCAATGACAAGTATGCTGTAAGATTGGGCATCAAAGGTGGCGGATGTGCTGGCTTTTCCTATGATTGGGGATTTGCTGACGAAGGTCAAATAGAGTCAGGAGATGAAGTCATAGAAGTGGAAGGTGGCAGATTGGTGATAGACAGTCACAGTGTGATGTACCTGTTTGGAACTGAAATTGATTATGTGAACGAAGTGTTTGGTTCACAGTTTGAGATACACAATCCCAACACCAAGAGTGCGTGTGGTTGTGGCGAAAGCATTCAGTTTGATATGGATAGGATAAATGGCTAAACAGTTTATTAATATTGGTATTGAGGGCAATGACGGTACAGGCGATAGTATCCGAGATGCGTTTAATAAAACCAATGAAAACTTCACAGAATTATATGCTGTCTTTGGACAAGGCGGACAGATAGGTTTCACTTCACTTTCAGACACACCAGACACTTTGGGTGCCAACAAAATTCCAGTTACCAATTCAGCCGGTACTGCCATAGAAATGAAAGGCATCACAGGAACAGGATTGAGTGTTGATTTCACAGATCCCAACAATTTAATATTAAGTGTGGATTCAATCAACATCAGCACAGATACTCAACCTGATTTAGGTGGTCCAATCAACGCAAACAATTATGCAATTGGAAATATAGGAATCAGTGAAACAGCAGTCAATGATTTCAATTCTGCTCATGGTACAAGTATTACACTGGATGATTTAGTAATCAGCAAAGGTTATGCTGATAGAAGATATTTGAGAAGTTCAGGTGTTGGTGGAGTTGCTGGCGAAGTAAGAATCAGACCAGAACCTATTGATGCTTCAGAATACACCAAAACCATTTCAGCATATGTGAGTGGAAATTTGAATATTCCAGCACATGGATTTACCACAACTTCAAATGGTTTACCTTTTGTGTACAACTCAACCGGCACAGATGCCGCCAATGTGGTAAGTGGACAAAGTTATTATATTAGATATGTAGACGCCAACACAATCAGTTTACATCCTTCATCTGCAGAAGCAACCAATGACAACGATGCAACAAGAATTAAAATTACTGTGGCAGGTGGTACAGGTACACAGACAATCACAGATGGTGCTTACGACAGCACATTGGATGGAAATTATCTTTCAACAGAAGCAGTACAAAGACAATCTGCTGTAAGACGTCAAGGTGACAAAATGGAAGGACTACTTTATCTTTCTGATCACCCAGGTGATTTAGCAGGTGGTGGTACTCCAAATGGTGAATCAGATTTACAAGCGGCTTCTAAGTATTACGTAGATACAACTTCTTACGCATCAACAACAAATTTATTTGTGAGTCAAGATGGTGATGATACCATGCAGGGTGTGCCTGCAGACAAGTATGGCAGATCGCTGGCTTATGCTTACAAAACAATTTCTGCGGCGGCACAGAGAGCAGAACAGATCATAGAAACAGCACCGTTTGGTGTTGGACCTTACACACAAATTATCACATATGATGAAGGAAATTTTAACTCACAAGTACAGTCGGCTCAAATTACATCTTCAACTGGTCAAACTCAATTAAAAGCATTGATGGATGCCAACAGAGCCTTCATAACAAAAGAAACTGTTGCCTATGTGAATGCTACTTTTCCAAACTTTTCTTATGATATCAATCTTTGCGAAAGAGATCTAGGTCTAATTCAAGATTCAGTGGTCCTGGATGTGCTGAGTGGTTTAACAACCAACACACAATCTATTCAAGCGGCAAAAAGATATTACAGTTCAAACAGCGGATTGAAAGCAATCAAACAACAATTAACTGAAACACTTTCTGCAATCCAGTTTGCTCAAAATTTAATTGTCAATAATATATTGACCAACACAGCACCAGGCACACTGTATCAAACAGCAGTTACTCAAACAATTGATTTAACAAAAGTTGTTCCTCAAGCAGGTAAAGATTCTGCGAATGCTAAATTTGAAATCATCAAAGGCATCATACAGGATTACAATTATATCACAGCATTGGTTGATGGTAGCACATACACCATCACAATTTCAAATGGTAACACTGGTTTTGTGGATCAAAACCAACCCAACAATAAAGATCTAGTTCCAGGTAAATTAATCAGAGGTAAAACTTCTGGTGCTGTGGGTGAAATAGTTTCTGTAACAGCAGGTGCCAGTGTGGATACTGTTGAAATGTTTTTGAGAGAACCAAGAGAATTCACTGTTGGTGAAGAAATGGAATTTGGCAACAAGGTCAAAGACACACAGATCACAATCAGAGTTGAATCAGGCATATACGAAGAACACTTACCAATTAAAATTCCTGCCAACACATCTATCAAAGGAGATGAGTTTAGAAGAACAATAATCAGACCATTGGATGCTGTGTCTCAATCACCTTGGGCCAACATCTATTTCTACAGAGATACTGTATTTGATGGATTAACAATTGGCACACAGGCATTTGGATATCACTATGCTGAAGATGTTACAAAACCGATCAACACATCTGTTCCACCTAGTGATCCTGCTTACAACACAGCAATCAACAACAAGGAGATGGATGTGTTCTTGATGAACGATGCATCAGTGGTAAGAAACATCACATTCCAAGCACATGGCGGATTTGCTGAAGTGCTGGATCCAGACGGACAAGTTTTAACCAAGTCTCCATACACTCAAACTGCTTCTTCATTTTCACAGAGTATCAACACAAAAACATTTAGAGGTGGTATGTATGTGGATGGTTACGCTGGTAATGTTGAAATGCGTGTGGTTGGAGTTAATTCAGCATTCAGTCTTGAAGTTGCTTCACTGCCAGGCACAGGATTATTTTTACGCAAACCACAGATGCCGGCTCCATTCTACATATTGGGAGCAAGATATCAAGTGGCGGCAATCACAAATTATGATCAATCGGCTGGAACAGCCACACTGTTATTGGCATCAAATTCAAACAGCGGTGCTGGTTGGGATGGTTCATATGCTGTGCCATACGATATTATTGTGCAGACAGCAGGTAACAGATCACTACTTGCCAATGACTTTGTACAGATAAATGATTTAGCATACGGACTTGTGGCAACCAATGGTGGACTGTCTGAACAAGTTTCCACTTTCACATATTACTGTCACATAGCGATGTTCGCCAACGCAGGTGGACAAATTCGTGCGTTGAATTGTTCATCAGCACATGGAGATTTTGGTTTGGTTGCAGAAGGTTCTAATCCAAACGAAAAAATTGATGACATCACATTGAGTGATAACATGACGCAGACTGCCATTGTGTTCAATGATGGATCAACAGATTTTAGTCAACCACCATTATCCACAGCAGTTTACTTGTATGACTTAGAATTTATTCCATTCAATAACTCGGAGATTGAAATTGATCATGGTGGTCTCACAGGTATTGTGAGATATGAAGTGACCAATGTGGAAACCACAGTGGCTCCCAATCAACCTGCCACAAGGGATGGCACAGTTTACAAAATTAATCTAGGAACAGGTGGTTCAGACGACACAGCAACAACAGGATTAAAACAGGGTCTTATTGACGGGCAAGTGGTCACTATTAGATCATCAAGATCATTCAAGTTTGAAGATTTAGAAGATGTTTCACCTACCAGACCTTCCACAGCCATTGTGTTTGATGAATACACAGATGCTGTATACAGAAGTATTTCTTTCCAAACCAACGACTCAGTTGGTGTTCCTTTACCAAACGGTGAAGCAATAATTGGAATGGATTCTCCATTTGACACAGTCAAAATGAATGTGAACATGGATGAAGTGGTCAACAACACATACGCTGGCGCAGGAACCACAATGGGTAACACTCCTGGTGACGTGGTGATTGCTATTGATGTATTGACACAACAATCAGACATTGATAGATTGAATGCTGGTGATATGATATTTGGTTGGGACGGAAAAGTTCACAGAATTACATCATACACAGACAGAAGCACATATGCCACAATCACTATTCAAGATGTGAATGATATCAATGCCACTCCGATTGGACCAGGTCTACACAGTGGTATGTACAGATTGAATCAAAGTGTTAATTTAAGAGCCAACCTTGCCGCAGGCGAAACAGGAACATTGACAGTTTCTATTTCAACTTGTAGAGCCACAGGACACGATTTCTTAGACATAGGTACAGGTGGATTTAACACCACCAACTATCCAAATGTGATTTACGGAGATCCTCAAGCGCCAGTTCAAGCACAGGAAGTGGATGAAAGAGGCAAAGGTAGAGTATTCTATGTTTCAACTGACCAAGACGGATTCTTCCGTGTGGGACGTTTCTTCACAGTTGACCAAGGTACAGGTTCTGTAACATTCTCGGCATCAATTGCACTGAGTAACTTGGATGGTATTGGATTCAAACGTGGTGTTGTGGTGGCAGAGTTTTCATCAGATTCAGGAATGACTGATAATGCTTCTGACACAGTGCCAACTGAATCTGCTGTGCGAGGCTACGTCAACAGAAGACTGCACTGGGATCACAACAATCAATTGGTGACAAATCCAATTGGCGCAGGTGCTGTGGCAAGAGATGGTTCTACACCATTCACAGACAACATTTCAGCAGGTGGATTCAAGTTACAGAATTTACAAGATCCAGGTGTGGATCAAGATGCCGCCACAAAATCTTATGTGGATCAAATCAATTACCAAACAGATGAATTGATAGACAACAGAGATGTCAATATCATCACTCCAATTCAGTCTGGACAATTACTGGTATTCAATGGAGCAAGACGAATTTACACAACTCCTGCAGACAATGGATTGTTCGCAGGCGGTGAAACAATCACAGGATCAAATTCAGGAGCAACAGGTGTAATTTACGATCTGATTCAAGAAACTGTGCCAGGTTATGGACTTGCCACAAGAATCACATACAACTTGACATCTGTGGCAGATTTCAACACCAACGATTTGATCAACAATGGTTCAGGTGTTACTGCCAATGTGATAGATGCTGGCATCAAAGAAATTGGCAACGGTGTGGAAGATTCACAGTCGGACATCACTGTATCAGCCTCAAGATCAAATTCAGAAACCACAATCAATTTCCAATTAAATGCTGGATCAATCATAAACGCAGATGTGTCTCCAACAGCGGCAATCAGTCAAAGCAAACTGTCAATGAATGCGGCGACCACAAGAGCCAATGACACAGGTATAACTCAAGCAGATTTAGGATTGGCAAGTTTTGATTCAGACGACTTCACAGTTTCAAATGGTTGGGTCACACTGAAAGGTGGTTCAGTTGACTTGGCAGACTTGCCAGAGTTGGACAATTTCTTTGCGTTTGGTAGAAACACAGCAGGCACAGGTGCTCCAGAAAAAGTTTCTTACTCTTCTATCGTGGGCAACGGTGGTGCTTTGGAAGACGGAGATTTTGTAAGTGAAGTAGGTGTTGCGGCAGATCCAGGATCAGCATTGATCAAAACAGGTGCTACATCATATGCTTTCACTAACGTTTCACAAACAGGTGAAGGCAACAGTATTACAAAAACAGACACCAACGGTCAATTGAATGTGAGTTCATTGGCATTGGATGGCACTTTAATTTTTGACACAGCGGCTTCAACACTTCAGGTGACAACACCTGGCGGAGTTTTAGCATACGGTGTAATTGGTTCTAACACAGATAATACACAACACACATTTACTGGAAACAGATTTTCATTTGGTGGAGCAGATGCTTCTCCATCGCCAAGCAATGACAACGGTATCGCACAAAACACAGATCCTGCACTGGCTTCCACATACATTTACACCAAGTACATTGAATCAGATGCCAAAACTGCCAACTTCACAGGAGTGGCATTTGGATCCAGCAACCCATACATTGTGAGTCTGGATGAATCATCAGAAGGAAAAATTGCTTTCGTGGCAGATGGTGTGGTTCCAATTATTGCCACAACACAGGGTATTATTCCTGGCAGTGACAACATGGATGTTGGTTCAACAGGCAAACGTTATTCAACCATGTATGCCAATGTGTTTGATGGTGTGGCCACTTCGGCTCAATATGCTGACTTGGCAGAGAACTATCTAGCAGATGAATCATATGATGTGGGCACAGTTTTAATATTCGGTGGAGAAAAAGAATTAACCACAACAGGTGTTAAAAATGACACCAGAGTGGCAGGTGTTGTTTCAGAAAATCCAGCATACTTGATGAACAATTCACTTGAAGGAGACAATGTCACAGCATTGGCTCTAACAGGAAGAACCAAAATCAAAGTGATAGGAATCATACAAAAAGGTGACCTGTTGGTGAGCTCAACCACACCTGGTTACGCAATAAGAAACAATGATGCCAAAGCAGGCACAATTATTGGTAAAGCATTACAAAACAAAGATGATGCCGGTGAAGGCATTATCGAAGCAGTGATAGGTAGAGTATAATGGCACAACAATTTATAAACATCGGAACAAGTGCAAACAAAGGTGACGGCGAACCGTTAAGAACCGCGTTTGACAAGATCAATGACAACTTCACTGAAGTTTACGGTGACATACAGGCATTAAAATCTGGAGCCATTGTGGCAGATGTGAAAGGCACCATTGTTGGTGATGATTCTACCATATTGGTTGATGCTGTTAACAGTTCAATCAATCTTGCAGGCACTGTAAAAGGTGATATCATTCCAGACACCAATGTCACTTACGATATTGGTTCAGCCACAAAAAGATTCAAAGATTTATATCTCTCAGGCAACACTATCAATTTGGGTGGCACCACATTATCAATCACAGCAGGAAAATTACAAGTGGGAGGCACAGATGTTGGCTCCACAATCAGTTTCGGTGAATTAAACAACAAGCCAACCACTGTGGCAGGTTATGGAATCACAGACGCATTTGATGGCAACTACAACAGTTTATCCAACCAACCAAGCATTCCAACAGCATACACAGATTCAGATGTGGACGCACATCTTAATACTGGCACAGCAGGTAACAACGAAGTGTTAAGTTGGACTGGTTCTGACTATGACTGGGTTCCACAATCAAGTGACGGAAGTCTTACAATTAATGATGTTATTCAAAATGGAAATATAATAACGTCTGATACTTTAGTCTTAGATGGTAATGGTTATTCAGGTTATGTTTTAGAGATTACAGAAGGGGGAGGAAATAGAATAAAATTTGCCGGCACAGCATCTTTATCAGCCAATGGCACAAATTTGTTAGGCGGCTTAGATTTTTACGGTAATCGCGTTTCTCCATCAATTACAAATATACTTCATGCTTCCATAGAAGGTTATGCTAAAGCATCTAATGGTGATACAGATACAGGTATAATTCAATTCAAAATTTATGATTTGGCAGATGGTTTTAACACACAAACAGAACAACTCAAAATAGATAAATCAGGATTGACTATACAAAAAGGAAACATTGCTGTAGGTGGTGGTGATGTAACTGGTGTAGACAATATTGCGGCAGGCACACTGAACAATCACACCATTCCAGGTGGTTCGGCAGGCACATT
>JGI10211J34971_10005145_pt1 | contig 10253 bp, 12 predicted proteins | sample Etolagsediment_FD_34971 | JGI IMG/M metagenome (IMG submission 34971)
GCGCCGCTACGCGGCGGCATAGTACCCCCCGTGGGCAAAAAATCGCCGCGTCACTCTTTACTATTCAACATGCCAATTTACACGAACAATTCTCAGTTTTTTTGAAATCGCAGCTTGCATACATCCCGCCCACTGCCTAGACTGACAGCGAAGCTCCCGCAAAGGCTTCTGTTTCATTTTGATTTCCTATGGTGATTGCCCGCTGCTAACCCCAGCGGGATTTTTTTGGCACCCCCTCCCCACCCGGAATTTTGCTCACGCAGTACGGGAACCACTTGCCCAAAGTACCCCCATATAGAGTGTCTTGCGTTGATTACGTTTTATCTCTATATTGCGTCTAACTTAGTTAGGACTAACTCCGGCTATGCAGAACACACTAGCTTACTTACTTGAGAACGAGGACGGCCTCATACCGCCTCTTGAGCAAGTCCCGATTGGCAATTCGCCAAAGCTCTCAGATCGGGAAGATATTTTTGCGTCTGCACAAACCGCCAAGCTGTTGCAGGACCTCGGTGACGATATTGAAGTGACTGAGGAGGATGCTGCACGAGCACAAGAGCTGTTTGAATCTGCGCGCACACCGACAAAACACGAGAAGCAGTTGCCCGGCGTGATGCTCCACCTCGAGGCGATGCTGTCTACCTACGACCACATGGTGATTGAGGACGCCCAACAGGTGCGTACTTACGTCACTAACAGGCTGCTTGAGGAGTCAAACGACGACGATCCGAAGATTCGCCTGCGGGCGCTCGAGATGCTGGGTAAGATTTCGGAGGTAGCGCTGTTTACTGAGCGTACTGAGGTGACAGTTAAGCACCAGAGCACAGAAGAGCTNGAGAATCTGCTGCGTAACAAGCTCAGTTCGTTNATTGATGGTGAAGCTCAAGAGATTGAGGACGCGATTTTCGTGGAGAATCAGGCGCCAGATGTCTCTGTTGCGGACATTATGGGCGCTAAGTGAGCGAAAAGACCGATTTTACGCAGGAGGAGCTAAAAGCACTCCTCAAAAACCTCCATAAACTGCCAAAAGGGGAGCAGGCACGCCTCCTTGAGGTCGTCGAGGAGCTAGAAGCGCGCAAAAAGCAGGCAAAAGCCCGCACATCGCTGTTAGATTTCGCACAAATGATGATGCCGGAGTACAAAATCGGCAGACATCACCGTCAACTGGCCCAACTCCTAGAAGATATGGCCCACGGGCGCAAATCCCGCGTCACGGTCAGTATCGCGCCGCGTATGGGTAAGTCCCAGCTGACGTCGATTTTCTTCCCGGCGTGGTTCATCGGTAACTGGCCCGACAAAAAGATAATGATGGTGTCGCACACCGCTGATCTGGCGGTTGATTTCGGTCGTAAGGTGCGAAACCTCGTGGCGACGGAAGAATACAAGCAGATTTTTCCCGATGTTGGCCTGTCGGTGGACTCAAAGTCGGCTGGACGGTGGTCAACAAACAAAGGTGGGGACTACTTCGCGGTAGGTATCGGTGGTGCGATCGCGGGTCGTGGTGCGCACTTACTGGTGATCGACGATCCTCACAACGAGCAGGACGTTTTGAACGGCAACTTCGACGTGTTCCAGAAGGCGTACGAGTGGTACGCATACGGTGCCCGTACTCGTCTGATGCCCGGTGGTGCGGTGGCTGTTGTAGCTACGCGATGGGCGGAGCAGGACCTGATTGGCAAGCTCCAGACGGATATGATCCGTAATCCGGGGGCTGATCAGTGGGACGTGGTTGAGTTTCCGGCGTTGTTCGAGAGAGCGGACGCACCGCCAAGTGCTCCAGATGAAGATCGTTACACAGCGCTCTGGCCTGAGCAGTGGCCCGTGGAGGCTCTCCTCCAGACTAAGGCGTCAATGCCGGGGTTCCAGTGGGCGGCGCAGTACTTACAACAACCCACCAGCCGAGACGCGGCGATAATTAAGCGTGAGTGGTGGCAAGAATGGGAGCGGGACAATCCGCCTCCGTGTGAGTACATAATCATGTCGCTCGACGCCGCAGCAGAAAAAAACAACCGTGCTGACTACACCGCGCTCACAACGTGGGGTGTGTTCTACGACGACAGTATTACTGGGCGTCCAGAAGCTAACATTATTCTGCTCAACGCGATCAAGGAGCGGCTTGAGTTCCCAGAACTGAAGCGGTTGGCGGCGCAGGAGTACGAGGACTGGCAGCCAGATTGGTTCGTGGTGGAGAAAAAATCGGCAGGTACGGCGCTGTATCAAGAGTTCCGCCGTGCGGGCATACCGGTGCAGGAGGTGACTCCGACGCGTGCCTCGGGGGACAAGGTTGCGCGACTCAACGCGGTGTCTGATATATTTGCCTCGGGCATGGTCTGGTACCCGGCGGGTCGCAGATGGGCTGAAGAAGTCGTAGATGAAGTGTGTGGGTTCCCAGCCATGCCCCACGACGACCTTGTGGACGCGACGATCTACGCGCTGATGCGCTTCCGTGATGGTGGCTTCATACGCCTGCCGTCAGATTCTTGGGAAGACGACAACGACTTCCAACCAGTAAGGGCGGCTTATTACTGATGTCTTATTTAGAGCTCCCTGACAAGTCAATTATTGCGGGCGACATGATCCACATCGCTGGGACATTACCGCCAGAGGCTTGGGGTGAGTATTACAACTTCACCGCCTCTCCTGTTCCTCCGCACTTTATGCAGCTCGATCCGATGCTCGCTAAATTGAGCGAGAAGCGCGACTTTATTGGCGGGCTACTAAAAATGCAGCCAAATTCATGCTACAACTGGCATACTGATACAAAACGTAAGGTAAGTATCAACATGCTGCTGGGCGGCTTTGACAGCCACTGTTTATTCGCAACGGATGAAGTTTCGATAAACATGGGCGTAAAAGAGTTAAAGTACAAGCCCCGGACGTACTACGTGTTTGACACGCAGACCCCGCACACAGTGATTAACTTTAATGAGCCGCGCTATCTCTTCAGCATAGAGTTCGTTGGCAAAGATGAGAATCTAACTTTCAGCGAACTATGCGCTGATTTTGAAGGATAAGATTATGGCAGTCGATAAAGCTCTGTATGGCGCCCCGGTGGCACTCGAAGAAGAAGCGATGGGTGAAGAGCCTGTTGAGTTAGAAATCGAAATCGAAGAACCGGAGAGCGTTGAGTTCTCAATTAACGGTGAAGAGCTTTTCGAGATTACCTCTCCTGACGAAGGCGGTGAGATTCCGCACAATGCGAACCTCGCTGAGTATATGGACGAGAACCAGCTTGAGTTGATCGGCAGCGATTTGCTCGAAGCGTATGCGACAGATATTGAATCACGTGCGGAATGGGAAGAAACCTATTACGACGGTCTTGAGCTACTGGGCCTCAAAATTGAGGACCGGTCGGAACCTTGGGAAGGTGCGTTTGGTGTGTATCACCCCCTCCTCGCGGAAGCTGTAGTGAAGTTCCAATCGGAGACGATTGTTGAAACTTTCCCTGCACAGGGGCCCGTTAAAACGAGAATCCTCGGGGCTTGTAACCGTGAGAAAGAGGAGTCAGCGGCGCGTGTTCGTGAAGACATGAACTACGCCCTTACAGACGGTATGCCCGATTACCGATCTGAGCACGAGCGTTTGCTCTGGAATCTGCCGATTGCGGGTTCTGCTTTTAAGAAGGTTTTCTACGACCCATCCCTCGAGCGCCCAGTAGCTCAATTCATCCCCGCTGAAGACTTTGTTGTGAGCTTCGGTGCGTCGTCTTTGGCGACTGCCCAGCGTTACACGCATCGCATGAAGCGTACCAAGAACGAGCTGCGCAAGATGCAGGTCACTGGGTTCTACAAAGAATGTGAAATCGGCGATCCGGTAGCAGATGAAGACGACATCCAGCGTCGCAAGAACGAGATAAGTGGCTATGACGCAGCACGCGATGACCGCTATACCGTGCTTGAGATTCACTGCGAGCTTGACCTTGAAGGCTTCGAGGACTTGGATAAGAGCGGCGAACCGACAGGCATCGAGGTGCCATACATCGTCACTATCCTGAAAGACTCAGGCAAAGTGCTGTCTATCTACCGTAACTGGGAAGAGGACGACAGCAAAAAGACCAAGCAGATTCACTTCTCAAATTACACGTACATCCCCGGCTTTGGCTTCTACGGCCTTGGCCTGATTCACCTCGTTGGTGGCTTCGCGAAGGGTGCGACATCTATCATGCGTCAGCTTGTTGATGCAGGCACGCTCAGTAATCTTCCGGGCGGCTTCCGTACTCGCGGACTTCGTATCCGTGGTGGCGATATGCCGATTGCTCCGGGTGAGTTCCGTGACGTCGATGTACCGACTGGCACGATCCGCGACAACATCATGCCGCTGCCATACAAGGAGCCGTCACAGGTTCTCCATGGCTTGTTAAAAGAAATTGTCGACGAGGCACGTCGCTTTGTGTCTATGGCTGACCTTCAGGTCGGTGATATGCAGCCTAATGCGCCAGTTGGGTCCACACTGGCTATCCTCGAGCGTCAGCTCAAGACCATGACTGCGGTTCAGGCTCGCGTACACGCGGCGATGAAATCTGAGTTCAAGATTCTCAAGAAGATCATGGCGGAGATGGCTCCGGTCGACTACGAGTACGATGCGGTTGGTGACGAGGGCTTCATGGCTCGTGCTCGCGACTACTCAGTTGTTGAGATTATTCCGGTCAGCGACCCTAACAGCTCAACCATGAGCCAGCGCATTGCTCAGTACCAAGCGGCGTTCCAGCTCGCTCAGGGTGCTCCGCAGCTGTACGACCAGAAGTTATTGCACCGTCGCATGGTCGAGACTTTGGGTCTGAAGGACGCAGAGAAGCTCGTGCCAGATGATGACGACATTAAGCCTATGGACCCGATGACCGAGAACATGAATATGCTCAAGGGCAAGCCGGTCAAGGCGTTCGCGTATCAGGACCACGAGGCGCACATCCAAGCGCACATGTCATTCGCGCAAGACCCAGAGATTATGAAGATGGTCGAGCAGCAGGGCGACGCTGGCAAGATGAAGCTCGCGGCTGGCATGGAGCACATCAACGAGCACATGGCGTACTTGTATCGTGCCCGTGTTGAAGAAGAACTGGGTGTACCGCTCCCAGCCTTCGATGACGAAGAACAGCACCTCACTGAGGACCAAGAACTTGCCATTTCACGTCTGGTTGCAGAAGCAGCTCCGCGTGTTACTGGCAAAGCACAGCAGAAGGCACAGGCAGAGCAGGCGCAAGCCCAGTCTCAAGACCCTGTCGTCCAGATGCAGCAGAAAGAACTTCAGCTCCAAGAAGGGGAGCTGCAACGCAAAGTCCAGAAGGACCAGATGGACCACCAGATCAAACTGGCTCAGGTTCAACTCGAAGCTGCCCGTGTTCAGTCGCAAGAAAAGCAGGCTGGCGCGGCAATCGGAGCAAGAGCAGCCCAAGCTGCACAAGACAGGGAAGCCGACCTGAAGAAAACCGGCGCAAAAATTGGTGCCGATATGGCAAAGAAGGGACGATAAATGATCCACACATTCGGAGAGCATCTCCGCAAAGAAATTCGTAAGGATATGGACGACATTGTTGATGGCTTAGCCACCGGCAGCGCCCGTAACTACGAGGAATACGCCCACCTCACGGGTGTTGTTAAGGGTTTGGCGCAAGCTGAACGTTTGTTACTCGACCTCATGGAGGCCGCAGATAAGTCGCAAGACTAAGGAGACTTTATGTCTACAGCCGAACAGGCTGCACCTCAGCTCACTGAGCAGCAAATACCGAAGCCTTCGGGCTACCGCATACTGGTAGCGATACCAGAAGTTAAAGAAACCTACGGTGATAGTGGCATCGTCAAAGCCGCCACAGAAATGAAGAACGAGGAACTGTCTACGATGGTTGTTCGTGTCATTGATATGGGGCCTGACGCGTACGGGGATGAAAAAAGGTTCCCGAATGGNCCGTATTGCCAGATTGGTGATCACGTACTAATCCGTGCTTATTCGGGCACGCGCTTCAAAATNCACGGCAAAGAGATGTTCCGCATCATCAACGATGATTCGGTCGAGGCTGTGGTTGAAGACCCATCGGGTTATTCCCGCATATAGGAGTTAAAACATGGCGAATCCAGCAAAAGAGGATGATTTCGACTTCGATGACACCGAGTTTGTGGTCGGTTCCGACCCATCAGGCGTCCCTCCGGGCCTTAAAAGTAAGGCTGTAGAGGAAGAAGTTGATATTGAGGTTGAGGATGAAATGCCTAAAAAACAGGCAAAGAAACCTGAACCAGAAGAAGATGACATCGAACTCGAAATCGTCGATGACACCCCACCTAAAGACAGAAACCGCGATCCGCTTCCTGAAGATGTAAAACAGGAACTGGAACAAGATGAAGCTGAAGAATACTCAGCAAACGTCAAAAAGCGCATTGATCAGCTGAAGAAAGCGTGGCATGACGAGCGTCGCGCTAAAGAGCAAGCTGCTCGNGAGCGTGAGGCTGCGGCTAATTATGCTCAACAGCTTCAGCAGGAGCGTGATCGTCTTCGNGGTCAGTTAAGTCANGGTGAAACTTGGGCCTTAGACCAAGCGAAAGCCCGCGCGGAGCTTGAACTTCAAGCNGCCAAGCGTGCCTATCGTGACGCCTATGAGCAGGGTGATTCTGAAGCTATCGCTGATGCACAACAACGGCTATCTGTAGCTACGTACCAGTCACAACAAGTGGCAAGCATGGCTCCTAGATACCAGCAACCAGAACCTACGGCTTTACAACAGCCACAACAGCAGGTATATAATCAATTCAAGCAAGAGCCACAGGTTCGCGCACCAGAGCCCGATTCCAAAGCTAAGGAGTGGGGCGACCGCAATCCTTGGTTTGGGCCGGACGATGAGATGACCAGCTTCGCGCTTGGTCTTCATCAAAAGTTGGTTAAGGACGGTATTCCGCCCACGACCGACGAATACTACGAGCGCATCGACGCTCGCATGAGAGCTGTATTCCCGGACAAGTTCGGTGATGCAACTCCGAAAAAGGAAAAGCGACAGCCCTCTACCGTTGTCGCACCTGCGGGGAGAACGCCCAAAGGCAAGAAGGTAGTGCTAAAACAGTCTGAAGTAGCGATGGCTAAGAAGTTAGGGATTACTCCCGAACAGTATGCTCGCGAAAAAGCGAAATTGGAGGCAAGTAATGGCTGATTCAAATCGTAACCGTGAACCGCGTCCGGTTTCTCGTGAGCTAGAAACCCGTGAACAGACCGCACGTAAAAAGCAGTGGGCACCTGCTAATTTGTTGCCTGAACCAACACCACAAGAAGGTGTTTCGTTCCGTTGGGTTCGTAAGTCAATGGTTGGCAAAGCAGACCCGACGAACTTCTCGCGTAAAGTGCGTGAGGGCTGGGAAACCTGTCGTCTCGAAGACCACCCTGAGCTGGCGCTCCATGTAGATGGTGACGCTGCTGCATCTGGCCTCGTAGAGATCGGTGGACTACTCCTCTGCAAGATGCCTACCGAGATGGTTGAGCAACGTAACGCGTACTATAACCGTACGAGTCAAGCTCAAATCGAATCGGTCGACAACAACTTTATGCGTGAGAATGACCCTCGTATGCCGCTCTATAACGAGCGTAAGACGTCGGTTAGTTTTGGACGTGGCTAATTTTGGCCTTCGTTTTTCCTTTTAGGAGTTAAATCTCATGGCATATCCTACCGTTTCTGCCCCTTACGGCATGATTCCGGTCAAGATGGTCAACGGTAACCCATACAACGGCGCTACCCGTGCGTACAAGATTGAGTCAGGTAACACTGATGTAATCTTCAACGGTGACGTTGTTGCTTTGGCTACTGACGGCTACATTGACCGTGGTGTTTACGATGACGCTATCGTTGCTGTTGGCGTTTTTGTGGGCTGTTCTTACACTGATCCGACTTACGGTCTTACTTTCCGTAACTACTATCCGGGTTCAGTTGTAGCTTCTGACATCACTGCATACGTAGTTGATGACCCGAACGTACTGTTCAAGATGGCTGTTGTCGATGACAACGGTGCAATGAGCTACGTTACTCAGGCGGCTATTGGCGCTAACGCAGGTTCTGAAGAAGGCGCTTCTGCTAATGGCTCTACCGCAACTGGTCGCTCTAACGGCGGTCTAGACGGTTCTACTGTTGCTACTACCAACACTTTGCCTTTCCGCATTGTTGAGGGCGTAGCTGAAACCGCATCTTCTAGTGGATTCACTGAAGTTCTGGTTAAGTGGAACGCAGGTCACCAGTTGACTAACTCAACCGGTATCTAATAGGAGTAATTTCACATGGCAATTTCACGCGCACAAATGGTGAAGGAGCTCCTGCCGGGTCTGAACGCATTGTTCGGCATGGAGTACAACCGTTACGGTGAAGAACACAAAGAGATTTTCGAGACCGAAAGCTCTGACCGTTCTTTTGAAGAAGAAGTGAAGCTGAGCGGCTTCTCTGCTGCACCTGTCAAGGCTGAAGGCGATGCTATTCAGTACGACGCTGCACAAGAAGCGTTCACCTCTCGCTACAACCACGAAACCATCGCTTTGGGCTTCAGCATCACTGAAGAAGCGGTNGAAGATAANCTGTATGACAGCTTGTCTTCTCGCTACACCAAGGCTTTGGCTCGTGCTATGGCTTACACCAAGCANATCAAGGCTGCGTCTGTGTTGAATAACGCATTCGCNGCTTCTGGTTACACTGGTGGTGACGGTGAGACTCTGTGCTCATCTGCTCACCCGCTGGTATCTGGTGGCTCTAACGCTAACGAACTGGCAACCCCAGCTGACTTGAACGAAACTTCTTTGGAAGCGTCGGTCATTCAGATCGGTGGCTGGACTGACGAGCGTGGCCTGCTGATCGCAGCTAAGCCTAAGAAGTTGATCATTCCTCGTGATCTGATGTTCGTAGCTACCCGTCTCCTCGAGACTCAGGGTCGCGTTGGCACTGCTGACAACGACATCAACGCAATCGCCAACAACGGTGCAATTCCGGGCGGTTTCGCGGTGAACAACTTCCTGACCGACTCTGACGCATGGTTCTTAACCACTGACGTTCCGAACGGTCTGAAGCACTTCGTTCGTACCCCGCTGTCTACCAAGATGGAAGGCGATTTCGACACCGGCAACGTACGCTATAAGGCTCGCGAGCGTTATAGCTTCGGCTGGTCTGATCCGCTGGGTATCTTCGGTTCAGCTGGTGCTTAATAAGCTACGGCTTATCTAGCAGAGAGGGGCCCTTCGGGGCCCCTTTTTATTTCCTTGACGTTAGTTCTTTCTTTGCGTATAAACTGTCGTAGGTTCTGGGAAATCCAGCCATATCGACCGACCCAGCGGACTTTGCAGAGACGATATGGTTAGTGCTGCAACACGGAGATAATCTCATGGCGAGCACAACTTTTTCTGGTCCAGTCAATTCTACGGCTGGTTTTGTAGGCGCTGTAACCGGCAACGTCACTGGCAATGTAACTGGTACCGTTACTGGAAGCATTGACGCAACTACTGGCTACGTCCAAATCCATACCGTTTCTGACACCGAACTCGCTGATGCTGCTGACGACGTGAACACCGTTGGCAAGGCTGCGGGCACTCTCGCGTTTGAAACTACCAACAGCTACCTTTATATCGCTACTGGCGCACTTGCTACCGATACTTGGGTCTTGGCAGACGGTACTGGCGCAGTAACCCCGTCCTAATAGGAGGCCAACATGGCTATGTCATCTGACGGCAAAGCCACCACGTTGACTTCTACTGGTGGCGCGGTGTTCGGTGGTCCAGCACGGATCATGGGCATTCATTTTGTATCCAGTGCTACAGCAGGCAGCATCATCATTAAGGACGGCGGCTCAGGCGGCACGGCTTTAGCGACTTTTGCTACTCCTGCTGCGGTATCAACTGGCTACATTGATCTTTCAGCGTCTCCGATTCGTTGCGAAACAAGCGCGTACGGCGCTTTGGCTGACGTGACCTCTGTCACTGTGATCTACGCGTAAGGGGGTCATAATCATGCCTAGTTTAGAAGAGTACGCAGCTGAAATTCGTAAAGCGCAACCAGAATTGACGGAAAAAGAAGTTCGTCGCTCTGCGCAATACAGAATGGATGACTACCTCGATCAAGGCCCACGCAACTACTGTAAGCAGAATCCAGATTCTGATTATTGTGCTGCTATGGGTTTTGGCAAAGAGAATGGCAAAAAGGCAGGTGGCAAAGTGAACCGTTCAAATACGCCTAAGCAGATGAAGTACAAGTGCGGCGGTAAGGTCAAGAAAATGGCCTCCGGCGGCAAGGTCCGTGGTAACGGCTG
>JGI10211J34971_10005149_pt1 | contig 10248 bp, 7 predicted proteins | sample Etolagsediment_FD_34971 | JGI IMG/M metagenome (IMG submission 34971)
AGGCCAATTGCCGTAAGTTGTATCCATACAGAGAGATAATTGAATCAAGATGGAGTAAAGCAGCATAGCGGAAGGCTGGTTACACCCTTTTCAATTGAGGTTGAAAAATATGATGTTGAGTAATATTACGGGGTTTAGCGGCTCGGGCCCGGCCACCCTCAAAAACTCCCTGATGTTGCAGCCGGAGATGGTGGAATAGTTCGTTTGCGAGTTATTGTTGACTTGTTCTTTTGTTTTTCATATCAATCCGCCAGATATATTTCTGCGTTCTGTAGATGACTATACACAAAGTAATAATAGACAAGATGAATATGCAAATTAGAAGTTTTTTAATCCAGGCGGTGCCAAACCATATAAGCAGACAATTCAGTATGACAAAGCAGATTCTGATCTCAGTTGGGCCGGTACGCAGGTAAGTTATCTTAAACTCGCCGGTCGCCCCAAATGCCAAAAATGAACTTGCCATAAAACAGCCAAAGACGGGAATTAAGAAATAAACGATTTGTTTATTGAAACCTTCCAACAGGAATGAGTACCCGATCAATACGGAGCTCATAAATACAAAGTCTAAAAAGTGGTCCATGTAAAAACCCCATTTCGGAATGCCCGTGCCTCTGTATCTGCCCAAGGCGCCGTCAAAACAATCTGTGAACCACTGCAAAAATAGCATCAAAGATGACAGCCAGAGCCACCCTAAATTGCCCCGTGCACCTGCAAGATACCCGAATCCTATTAAACCTATGAACCAGGGAATAGTCAGTAATGTCAAATGATAGCCCTGTATCCATCGAGGAAACTTTGCAATATTACTATCGATAAGCTTCCTTTCATACCGGGCCAAAAGTGTCTTCATCGGGAGTTTCTTATCTCCCCCGAAATCCTTATTATTCATTTTATCTCCTTATTGTTTTGCGGGACGAAACTCGCGTGTCTGCAATACGGCACTTGGCCTCTCTTTGGAAAGCTTCGCTGTTTCCTTGACATAATTACCCCATCCAATGGTTATACCAACGCAACGATTGTCAAAATGCGCAAAAAGACACCTGCTTCTTGGCCGTGTGTGAAAGGTCTTTCGACTTATCTGGTTCGTGCCCAGCTCGGCCTGTCAGAGATATTCCTGCGCGGCTTTTTGGACTTGGCCTTTCTGGCCCGAATTTCCCCAATTTTGAACTTACTCCGTTTTCCAGACGCCTTCGGAGGAGATGCTTCTTGGCCCTTCTTACCTAACAGCATCAGCGCACGATTGCATACGTCTCGAATATCTCTGTTGGACTTTGCCGAGCCCTCTTCTAAACAAGTCAGGGCCATTTTTTTCATTCTGCCCCGCATGTTTCTCAGCCCGTAGGCGGCTGCGGTCTTTGTTACCTTGGGAGAATCGGCAAATAGTGCTTCTTTCAAGATGTCGAGCCCGTCTTCCTGCATCCAGGATAGATTATAAGCCGCACGACGGGCAATTGAAACATTGCCACAATGCAGCCTTCCCCTGAGCTTATCCAGAAGCTCTGCAGAGTCCTCGTCTTTTTCTCTGTCTGAAACTGGTCTCCTTTCCAAGTTCATAGTACCACCCCTTAATATATCGCCACACAAATCCGAATTTCTTAATAGATTCTCAACCTGAACATGCCTTTAGGCCGTCTCCATAAACTGAAACACAGGCAATTTATCTCCAACTTTCCATCGCGCTGCCTCCCCGTCGGGCCGTCGTTACCTTCGCGGCGCTGAGGCCAAACCGCCGACCTGCGAGGGCAATTATACAATACAGCCTATCGGCTGTAAAGCAAAATATTTTCTTTTTTCTTAAGCCACCCCATCCAACCCGACCAGCTAATGCCGGGGCCCATCATCCGTTGCATCCTGACCTTGATGCGACATTAAAGACCGCCAGAGGATACGGTCGCGGCACTTTCTGGCTCGCGTCTCAAGGTCTTCGAGCAGCGCTTTGGTGGCAGGGTCTTCGGCTTGTAACTTAGCCCCCAAGAGCCGGCCGATTATCTTATGCAGCCGTGCTAATTCAGCGCGCAGACTATCAGCGTCAAACCCCCATTCGACGAGAAGCTCGGTTGTCTCCTCAATAAAACCAGCGATTTGCTCTATTTCTGTCTCCTCCATTTTCCCTGCCTCTCAATCAATTTTAGTCCACAAACGCAAATTTATTATACACTTTATCGGTTGCAAATCAAGAGTTTTTTGGGCAAAATGGTCAAAAATATTGCCTTTTGCCGCATTTTTGGTCTTATTTGCCCATTTTGGTGGGGGTATATTGTGGGATTTGGCTACAATTCTGGATAAAGTGAAAAATGTACCCGCTGGATATGATATGCTGTACACCCTCAACCATTCACTAAACAAACCACGAAGCGATTTTCAGCAGCAGTCTTTGTTTGAAGCCTCTTGCACCGGCGGTGGCCCGTATGATTTCTCTTATGGCCCGTCGGGTCTGTTGCTTATTGGCCGTTGGCCAGAGTGTGTTTGCTATATTTTCCGTGTTTGTAGTGCGGTATTCGTAGCCACGGATTATGGCGGTGGGGATGCCGGCGTCGGCCTGGCCAAAGAGCAAGGCAGCCGCTGCCGTCAGTTCGTAGGCTGTCAGGTCCATGCCGCCGAATTTGGGTTTGCCGAAGTTATCGATCCTGCCGAACCCCTTGGAGCGGGGTTCTATGCCGGATGAGCCTATCGCAAAATCCATCGTTCCGAACGGCATAATTTCCGTATCAGCTAAAATCACAGCGACTTCTTTGCCCGTTGCGCTGGTTATTTCCTCCCGCACAGCTTCAGCAGCTTCATCCGGCTCGGGCGGCATAAAGCTTACAAGATCTTCCGGATGATTTGAGCCGTCAATACCGGCGTCGCAGGTGTGCAGGATGCCCCTAGGTGAAATGGTGAAGAAAACGCATTGCTCATTGTCGCATAGGTCGGTGCTGCATTCAGCGTCTTGCGAGGCGTCCATAACGTGCTGCCTGAACATTCCACTGAGGGGTATAACCGTAACGACTTCATGGCCTTCATCCATAATCATCTGCACCCACACAGGGTCCTTACCCGTTCGTCTTGAGACCCCAAGCGCCTTTTTGCTGACCTTGACATCGCTTTTTCTCTTAACCAACCCCATAGCCTTGGAGATGATTTTGCTGGTAAGAACGATGATGTCCTTGTCCTGTATGCCCCCGGCCTCATTTTCGGCACAGTCGATAATGATTTGGGGCAGGTCGTCACCGGGCTTAATTTCCGGCATCGTTTCCAGCCCCAACACCTCGAATTTCTTCATGAATCGTCCCCCTTAGTCTCTAACATTCCAACTCTTTCAATAATCCACTGATGCAGACGTCGCCTTCGAATTGGCTAACAGTAACATAGTGTAAACTCGCTGCACCTGCTAACTGTGCCATCGATTCGGTTATGCCGGCCGCGCCGGACTGGCCCAATATCTTTGGTGCGATATAGACCTTTACTGCATCCGCGAATCCGCCTTTAAGAAATGACGTTATCACTTCCGCACCGCCTTCGACAAGCAACTGTGCCACACCCCGCCTGCCGAGTTCGCTTATAACCGCTTCGAGGTCGCATCGGCCTTCTGACGTGGGCACGTAAACAAGCTCGGCGCCTTTCTTTTCAATCCTCTTGGCCTTTGTCGGATTCACTTCGGCGGATGCTCTGTCTGTTACAATAATTACGGGGAAACTTTTGGCGGCCCTGAGCAATTTACAGGTCAGCGGGATTTGCAAATTGACGTCCAGAACGATTCGCGCTGGTTTTCTGCCCTTGGGCGGGCGGGGGATCAACGATGGATTATCCGCCATAACGGTATTTATGCCAATCAATATGCCCTGTACACTTCGCCGCAGTTTGTGTGCGTCTTTTCTGCTCAGCTCGTTGGATATCCATTTGGCATCATCGGTTTTGCGGTCACGCCAGGTTAGTTTGCCGTCAATACTCTGAGCCCACTTGAGTATCACCCAGGGACGCTTTGTCTTGGCGAACTTGAAAAAACCGGTGTTGAGGAGTCTGGCTTCCTGCCCGCAGAGTCCAACTTCCACTCGGATGCCTGCATTTTGTATTTGACTGATGCCCCTGCCTTGCGCATGTTCGGACGGGTCAACAGCAGCCACAACCACCCTTGCAGGTTTGGCCTCGATAATCGCCTCGGTGCAGGGGCCGGTCTTGCCCTGATGGCAGCACGGCTCAAGTGTTACGTACATAGTCGCACCGTCCGGCTTTGCACCAATATTCTTGCAGTCTTCGATGGCGCTAATCTCTGCGTGAGGTTTGCCGAATTTCCCGTGAAATCCTTTGCCGATTACCTGGTTGGACTTAACGATAACGCAGCCGACCATCGGGTTTGGCTCAACCGCACCGAACCCGCGAGCGGCGAGCCTAAGGGCCATGCGCATATACTTCGTATCCTCACTGCTTACTTTCATTATACCTGTCCTATCATCTTAACAAATTCCTGTTCACGGATGACCCTGATTCCAAGCTGCCTGGCTTTTTCCAGCTTGCTGCCCGGATTGTCGCCTGCTAAAACGAAGTCGGTTTTCTTGCTGACGCTTGATGTGGCTTTGCCGCCGTTGTCTTTTATCGCCTGTTCTATCTCGGAGCGGCTAAAGTTTGCCAGCGTACCGGTAACAATAACGGTTTTTCCCGCTAAACGTTCACTTTGTTTGCGGGTTTTGCGTTTCGGATTGACTCCGGCCTTCTGCAATTGCTCTATTACCGCCAGATTATCTTTGTTGTGGAAATATTCATAAACACTCTTTGCCATTATTGGGCCGATCTGGTCAATCGCTTCCAACCTTTCAATCCGGGCGTTCTTGAGCGCATCCAGCGAGCCGAACCGGTCGGCGAGGATTTCCGCCGATTGGCTGCCCACGTGATGAATGCCAAGTGCCGTGATGAGCCGTCCTAACGGCCGGCCCTTGCTCTTTTCTATTGCTTTTATGACGTTGGCGGCGCTTTTTTCGGCCATCCGCTCAAGCTCGATTAGCTCCTCGACTCGCAGCTTGTACAAGTCCGCAAAGTTCTTCACCAGTTCGGCTTCTACCAATTGCTCAATCAGAGCCGGGCCTAAGTTTTCAATATCCATCTGATTTCTGCCTGCAAAGTATTCGAGCCTTTCCCTTAGCTGTGCAGGGCAGCTCGGATTAACACACCTGATATATACGCCGTTTTCATCTTTCTTAACCGGACCGTCGCAATCCGGACAGTTGGTCGGTATTTTGAACGGCTTGGCATCGGACAATTGCCGGCCCTTTTTCTTAACATTCACCACCTGCGGGATTATTTCGCCTGCCTTTTCGATTACCACCGTGTCGCCCTGACAAACGCCCAGCCTCTTTACTTCGTCAAAGTTGTGCAGACTTGCCCGCTTTACCGTTGTCCCGGCCAATTGCACAGGGGTAAGATTAGCCACCGGTGTCAGTATTCCGCTTTTTCCCACCTGCACATCAATTGATTCCACAACAGTCTCAGCCTGCTCAGCCGGGAATTTGTATGATATGCACCACCTTGGAGCTCTGCCCGTTGCCCCTAAAATGTCCTGCTGGTCGAAACGGTTGACCTTGACCACCATCCCGTCAATCTGATAATTCAGCTTGGCTTTCTTATCAGTCCAGCTAAGACAAATATCGAGTGCCTCGTCGATGTCTTTTGCCTTTTTAATGTTCGGATTTACCGGCAGTCCGAGCTTCTTAAACTTCTGCAGCGTTTGATAATGGTTGTCCGCCAGAGGTTCACTCACCTCACCGGTTGCATACGCAAAGAAAGCTAAATACCTTGTAGCGGTTATATTCGCATCCAGCAGCTTCAGCGAGCCTGCGGTGGCGTTTCTCGGATTGGCGAATTGAGGTTCGCCCGCTTTAGCCTTTAGCCTGTTTAGCTCGGCAAAGGCTGTCTTTGGCATATACACTTCACCGCGGACCTCAAGCACTTCCGGAACCTTCCCGTCGGCCAGCAACGAAAGCGGCACCGCTCTTATGGTCCGCACGTTTGCAGTAACATCGTCCCCCACCTGTCCATCTCCTCTCGTGGCAGCGGTTGCAAGGGCACCATCTTCATACCGCAGGCTTATCGCGACCCCATCGATTTTTAGCTCCACCACATAATCGTAGTCACTGCCGCCTAACCCTTTGGCTACGCGCTCATCAAACGCCCGCAATTCGTCGGGGTTGTAAGTGTTGTCTATGCTCAGCATCGCTGCGGTGTGTCGAACGGTCGTAAAGCCGGCGAGCGGCTCACCAGCCACGCGCTGGGTGGGGGATTGCGGTGTAATGAGCTGGGGGTGCTCGGCCTCTAAGTCCCTCAGCTCGGCAAAGAGCCTGTCGTACTCGCGGTCACTTATCTCGGGCTGATTCAGCACATAGTAGAGGTGGTCATGCCTGCGAATTTCACTTCGCAACTGCTTTATTTGCCTTTCTGCATCTTCAGCCATATAGAATCTTATATGCGTTTTTGGGACGTTTTGCAAGAGCCCAATGTGGACCGGCTAAGGGGGCGTAAGGTGGGGGTCGGTGCAGGATGGCGGGTTTTAGGTTTTCGGGGTGAAGTGGTTCATCAAAATGATCACGTCCTTAATATCAATCACCCCATCCATATTAATATCGCCGAGCAAATATCCCTCTTCGGACTCTACAGTCTTGTTAAGGTTTTCCAACAGTACCGCAGTGTCCAGGGTGTTAACTTTGCCGTCGCCGTTCAAATCATACCAATAGATACTTTTGGTCTTATCAACGTCGTTAGTCTTCCACGCCAGACCATAGCGCTGGGCCGCATCGGTATCATTCGGATCAGCCGCATCGCTGAAGGTTACCACAATCTCATAGCTGCTGTAGTTGGGGTTGGCGAGGCAGTGGATATGCTCGACATTGTCGCTTATGCTGTCGCTGTAATCTATCAGATAACCTCCGTTGGGGTCATTTGTGTCCACCGCCCAGAGCTCTAATCGCAAATCGTTATCAGCCTCTGTCAGCGCCCTGAAGGGATACTCATCTTCATAATGCATGTTCCAAACCAGCGTCGCTGTAATAATCTTGTCTATCGCTTCGGGTATATCAATGCGGCACACATTCTGGGCGTTTTCGCTTTTCTCAATGACATTGTTGTCCCACCCAATCGGCTGTACATTCCCGGTTGGCCCTCGTCCGGCGATTAACTGTTCATAAGCACCTTGTGCGTTGAGTATGCCAGCCCCTTGAATGTAATCCAGGCTGGCGTAGTGGTCATCGGATTTGTCGGCAGAGCCCTTATGCCAGTAGGGTAGCTTCGTTGCGGAATTCATCAAGATAGCCTTCATTACACAGTTGCCGCCCTGGGCTGAAATCGCCAGATTCAAATCCGGCTCGGACTTTGCCTTTTGAACCAAAAGTCCGACCGTCCCCGCAACTACCGGCGTGGCGAAACTCGACCAGTTACCGGTAATATCGTACCTCGTTGTGCTGTTTGCGTCCGGCACGAGACAGTTGCCCGGAGCAACGATATCCGGCTTACAGCGTCCATCCAACGTCGGGCCTGCGCTTGAATGCTCGGCGTGTGGCAGAGAAAACTCGCTTAAGCTTTTTGAAAGGTTGCTGCCGGTAACAGAATCAATAACACCGACACCGATTACATTTGACCCGGCGGCCGGATACAGAATGGGGTCAAAAACATCGCCGCCGTTGCCGACACCGGCCACGACAATTAATCCCTTGGTTTGGGCTATGCGCTCAATGCCTCTGGTCCACCAATCCTCAAACGCTGTACCCACACTCATTGTCAGGATATCCGCTTCGAGCTGTTTAGGGCCAAATACGTAGTTGACTAAAAATCGCCAAAACTCATAGACCTCGATTTGTGCTTCCGGTACAGCCCCTTCATACTGAAAAGTACCCACTTGTGTATGGTATGCGTTCGGGTCGTGTCCTACTAATATCGCGCCAATTGCAGTGGAGTGTTCCGAAATACCGGCCTCGGAACCAAGTCCATCCACAAAACTCACATTTCTGTCTAAAAAGCACTTGTGTTCCATATTGAGCCGATAATCATTCTGTGGTTGACCATCGAGGTACGTCAAACTCCGACACACAGCGGCTATGGCGACACCTTTTCCTGTCAGGTTAGGGTCGGTTTCTCGCAGAGAATAGGTGCTCGTATAATTGAACGCGGCCGGCTGCAAATTCACCGGACCGGTATCGTCGGCAATAGCGATACCGCCGACCAGGACCAGTACCAGCAAAAGTCCTGCCGATCTGAAAAAAACCGCTCCAAACCGCTCCTTCTTATTCAGATATGACGTTAATCTGAAAGACATTAGAAAGTTCCACAAAAGCCAAAAAAGCATCACAGGCACACACTTTCTACACACACTTAAATTATATCATAAATGGACTGCCCATTGCAAGTAAATCCCTTAAAACATTCAATTTACGACCCCAGCGTCCCATAAGTTCATTGTTTTCCTTCCTTTATAGCGGTCATCACTGCAGCAACTTTTCCAGCGCCTTGCGCGCCCCTTTATGTTGCGGGTCTATCACAACAGCCTTTTTATATTCCTCTATAGCTTCGTCAATTTGACCCTGCTGTTTTAGACATATCCCCAGATTATAATGTATTCCAGCATCATCAGGTGATATTTGCAGCGCTTGGCGATATTTCTCGGTCGCCTCTCGGAATCTGCTCAGAGCGGCAAGGGCATTTGCCAGATTGCTCAATACCCTGGCGTTTCCGGGTCTGATTGCCAAAGACGCCTCGTAATGTTCAATTGCCTCAGTTAGTCTGCCGCTCATGGCCAGGATATTACCCAGGTTGTTATGTGGTGAGGCATCGCTCGGCCTTAAACCAACAGCTTTGTAGTAATGCTCCATGGCCTCATCAATCCTGCCAACCTTAGAAAGAACATTACCCATGTCATTATGGGCATCAGCGTTCTCAGGGTCAATTTGAATGGCCTTATGGTTGTGCTCGAGGGCCTTTTCATTTTCTCCCAAAAGATAAAATGCCCTGCCCAAATCATTGTGCGCGCTGGCAAATTCGGGGTATATTTTGATCGCCACCTTGTAATGTTCGATTGCCCCTTTAATTTCACCCTCATCGACTAACACCAGTCCCAGGTTATGATGAGCTTCTACGTAGTCGTTCTTTAAGGCGACAGCCTTAGAATATGCGGTTATTGATTCCTGTGGCCTCCCTCGTTTATTTAGTGAGTCTGCTACCGCATAATACAATTCCGGTTCGTAATCGATCTTTTCTCCGCAAAACGGGCCTGACACACTGCAAAGAAAAGCTACTACTGTGCCGGAGATGCCGGTTATTATCAATCTGCGACAGCGCTTTTGACGGTACATCCGTCGGATTTCAACTAAAGCTGAACCGGCCAGAATACACATCGGAATAATCATTGGTATCCTATACCGCGCCTCGATGTGAGTAAGAATAACCGTCGCCGGATAAAGGATTACAAAAAGTATCACGGGAACCGGCACAGTTCTCCGGCTCAAAACCAGCCCCAAAATCGCCAAAGGCAAAAGCAACCCAAAAGGAAAACCAAATCTGCCAACCTTCCACATAAGTAAGCTAATAAACCTTGACCAGTTGGCAAGCAAGTACACGTCTATATTTCCGGGCACTTCCCGTGAACTGAAAAACTCCGTGGTTTTGTGTGCGATACCCTTGATAAAGCCCATTGGCTCAGCCCGTATATACTCAAGCACCTTGGAAGTATAAAACTGCTGTTCTTGGGCGAAGTCCTGTACGCCGTGCTCGGAAGGTAGATCAACAACTGATTTCCATTTGAGGCCGGGTCGAATGCTGACCGCTTCAAATTCCGGATTGTTACCGATATAAAGGTTTATCGCCCCAGTAGCCGGGAGGAAGCTGAAACGGCCAGTTAGAGTATGATTCTTAACAGCAACAGGCAACATGACGGTTAAGAAGCCCACGGCGGTGGCACCAGCATTCAGGAATATTCCGGCCCCAACCTTCTGGCGAAACCACACTACTATGAGCCAAATATATCCCGCCGCAAAAAAGAGTAGGAGATTAGGGCGCGTTATGATGCTGACAGCACCACAAAGACCTAAAAAGAAGCACAGAACTGTGCTTTGCTTTTGGGCTGTCGTCAGGAAAAGATAAATGAGAACGGCTGCCCAGAAAGCACCCCAGCAGGCTGCCAGAAGTTCGCCATCGAAAAATATCAGCGGCCCGTAAAGTACCGCAATACAAGCAGCTAAGAAGCCAGCGGTCCTGCCGAAAATTCTATCGCCCAGCCGAAACGTCAAGACG
>JGI10211J34971_10005150_pt1 | contig 10246 bp, 11 predicted proteins | sample Etolagsediment_FD_34971 | JGI IMG/M metagenome (IMG submission 34971)
GGGGGTACTAATGCAACAGCAATAGCAACGCCAGCTAAAGATTTAGCGACTTCCTCTTTTGCCATAGCATATGCACCAGCAATACCAGAAAATATAGCTACAAACAAATCTAAAAGATTTGGATTGATTCGTGAACTCATTTGAGAAGTAACTATATCTAAAGGTAAAAAAAGTGTTAAAATAGCAGAAAACAATAAAGCACTCATAATTCCAAAAAGTAAAGTTATCGTACTGTTTTTTATAATATTTTTATCACTTCGTACAGCACCCATAGATAAAGATATAATAGGAGTCATAAGCGGTGCTAAAATCATAGCACCAATCACTGATGGCGTAGAGTCTTGAAAAATCCCAACAGTTGCTAAAAGAGTACTTAGAATCATAAGGGTAATAAAGATAGAAGAAACTTTTGAACTATCTCTTAGATTTGTAAGTGTTTCTTTCATATCTTCATCACTAGCTTTTCTAAAAAAAGGAACTTTCCCTTTTACTAAAAGCTCATTTATCTCCCCTTTTGGAAGATGATTTATATTTATCTGTTCTTTCTCATCTATCTCGTTTTTTTCATCTATGGCATTTTTGAATTTTCTACCATAACTTACTTGAAGGTTACTTTGAAATACTTCTATCTCTATGTTTTGAGCACTTAAGGCAATCTCATCAATACTAAAGTCAAACGGTTTATTACTAGATATTATAAGTTTTTGTGAACTTATAAACCCTATATCTTTTGGCAATTTTCCCAATGAAAACTTATGATACAAAAATACAACAATAAGATAATAAATATAAGAGAGCAAACTAAATGGCGCTATGATAAAAGCATTTAACCTTCCATCATGAAAGGAGGAGTTTCCTACTGTTTTAAGAGTATTAAAAATAGTATAATCTTCTAAAACTAAAATACCGCTTGCAACAGTTTGTGTTGTATTTTCTTTTGCCGTTGTAATAGTGATAGATTGATATTTTAAATTTTTAAGATTTGTAAAGAAATCTTTTATATTTTCATAAAAAGAGGTTTTAAAGACATTTTTTTGCAAATTTTGAACATTACCTATTGAGAGTTTTTTAAATACTATCTCTCCATTACACAGTAACAGTTGATCATTTATTTTTAACTCATCATTAAAACTATCATCAATAGCTTCATAAATATCTTTTGATATACCATACCTTAGAATAGAATCTACACAATTATCATTTGGCAGAATTGCTAGATGTATATTTGTTTCAAGATGTTTTTTTATAAACTGTTTAATAGAGGTGTCATCAAGATATAAAAAGTAAATATTTTGATGATGGAACTCCGTATCTTCATCATCAAAAAGAATGATTACCGTTTCTTTTTTATAGTGATCTATAAAAAACTGTTTTAAGTCTATGAGTATTTTATCTTCTATATCTTTTGTAAGTATATATATCTTTTTATATTTGTTAGGCATTAAAATTTCTTATTATAAATATTTGGGAGTTCCCACTTTTTGTAAAAAGCGATTAATCGTAAAATTACACCAAAAACAAAAAGTAAAGAGATATAAAAAAATTCTAAATTATCAAAAAAATTTAGAATATAAATTATAACCCCTATAATTATAGAGACCATAGCATAAAAACCACCTTTGAGAATATAAGGAATCTCATTTATAAGTATATCTCTTAAAATACCGCCACCAACAGCAGTAATAAAAGATAAAATTATTACTCCAGATATCTCATAACCACTATTTATAGCTACTAATCCACCTGAAATGGAAAAAGAGGCAAGTCCAATACTATCTGCTACTATAAAAATAGGTTTTCTGTCATATTCTTGTTTTTTATGAAAATTAAGAAGTATAAGTAAATTTACTAGAATAAATACTAATAACATAGGATAAATAGTTGTAAGAGATATAGGTGCAATACCTACAATGGTATCTCTCATAATTCCACCACCAAGTGCAGTTAAAAAAGAGAGTATAAAAATACCAAGTAAATCTAAGTTGTGTCTTACTGCAATATAAAAACCACTAAAGGTAAATGCAGCAATACCAATATATTCAGCATATTCTAGAATCATAAATAGAAGTATATACTAATGTGATAAAATTTGCTTTAAAAAGAGTTTTAATCTATCACTTTGAGGATTATTAAAAAACTCATCAGGAGTATTTTCTTCAATAATTTGTCCAGCATCCATAAAAATAACTCTATCCGCTACTTTTTTTGCAAATCCCATCTCGTGAGTTACACAAATCATTGTTTTATCTTCATTTGCTAGTTCCATCATAACATCTAGAACTTCGCTAATCATCTCTGGGTCAAGTGCAGATGTAGGCTCATCAAAAAGCATAATTTTTGGATTTGCACATAATGCTCTTGCTATGGCAACACGCTGTTTTTGTCCACCGCTTAGTTGATTTGGATATTTATCTGCTTGGTCTGCTATATTTACCCTTTCAAGATATTCCATTGCTGTTGCAATTGCTTCTTTTTTAGGTATATGGTGTACATGCATTGGTGCTAAAATAAGATTATTTAAGATACTTAAATGTGGAAAAAGTTCAAAATGTTGAAACACCATAGCAACTTCACTTCTTACTTGTTTAATCTTTTTTACATCATCCGTTAAAGTTGTGCCATTAACGATAAGTTCACCCTCTTGAAATTGTTCTAAATAATTCATACATCGAGTAATAGTTGATTTTCCACTTCCACTTGGCCCACAGATAACAACTATTTCTCCTTTTTTTATTTTTAAGTTAATATCTTTTAAAACATGGAAATCACCGTACCATTTATTTAAATTGTTTACTTCTATAATATTTTCATCACTCATTTTCTATTTCCTTTTCTATTTACCATTCTTATCTATTATTTGTATTAAATCTATCTTCTAAAATCATACTGTATTTTGACATTGCATAACAAATTATCCAATATACAAATGTAACAAAAACATAACCCTCTGTTTCCATCCCTAACCAGTTTGAATCATTTGCAGTTAAATGTACCATTGAAAGTATATCAAACAACCCTATAATCATCACTAATGAAGTATCTTTAAATAGCTCAATTGAAATACCTACAAGGTTTGGCAAGGCTACTTTTAGAGCTTGTGGAAGAATCACAAATATCATTTTTTGCCAATATCCAAGCCCAAGTGAATCAGCCGCTTCATACTGCCCTTTTGGTATAGATTGCAGCCCTCCTCTTACAGCTTCTGCTATAAATGCAGACTCAATCATAATGATTACAATCAAAGCTCGTAAAAGTTTATCAACTTCAACACCATCTGCAAAAAACAGTGGTAACAAAACAGAACCCATAAAAAGCATTGTAATAATAGGAACACCTCTAATAAATTCAATATAAAAGACACTTAAGTTTTTAATAATTGGTAAATCAGATTGTCTTCCTAAAGCTAGTACAGTTCCTAATGGGATAGAAACAACAATACCAACAGATGCAATAATTAAAGTAAGTAAAAGCCCTCCCCATTTATCTGTAGGAATCTCTACAAAGCCAAAGTATCCACCTTTAATTAATATAAACGAGATAACAGGGTATAAAATAAAAATAAAAGCTTTTTGTGTAAATGTACGAGCAATATATTTAAAGAATATAACTGTAACAAAAAACAATCCAAAAACAATATTTACTCGGTACATCTCCTCTTGTGGATAAAATCCATAGATAAACATATCCATTTTTTCTTTTACATAGATCCAGTTTGCTCCAGTTCCTGTAGCATCTGCCTTTGTTGTTCCTACAAATGAAGCATTAAATAAAGCCCAATCTAAAAAAAGTGGTACAATCCAAAATAAAAATGAGAATATCACAATAGTTTGAATAATATCAGCAGGCGTTGCAAATAAATTTTCTTTCATCCAATGAATTGGGCCTCGTAAACTAGAAGGAGCTGGTCGTGCTGTTCTTAATTCATAAACTGCCATTATCTCTCCTTTATCGCTAGTTTTTTATTGACTATATTTAAAATCAATGAGACAAATAAACTAATAGTTAAATATACAGCCATAGTTACTGCTATAATCTCTATAGCCTGTCCNGTTTGNTTTAAAACNGTNCCACTAAANACTGTAACAATCTCNGGATACCCAATAGCAGTAGCTAAACTTGAATTTTTTATTAAATTTAAATATTGCCCTAAAACTGGAGGTATAGATATTCGTATAGCCTGAGGTAGTACTACTAATTTTAAAGCTTGATAGCCATTTAGTCCAAGTGAAGCTGCAGCTTCTTTTTGTCCTTTTGTTACAGCTTCAATACCACTTCTTATAGCTTCTGCTATAAGTGATGCTGTATAGATACTCAAAGCAAATGCTAAGGCTAAAAACTCTGGACTAAAACGCATCCCACCAGTATAATTAAACCCTGTAAGTGCTGGATTGTCAATAATAACAGGTGTATCAACAATATTAAAAACTACTAAAGGCAATCCTATAAGTATCACAACCAACCAAGGCCATAATGTTATCTCATTTCCCGTTTCTTCAAATCGTTTATTTGCCCATTTAACAAAAGCTATAGATATTATTACTGCTAAAACAATAGCAATTATTACCATATTAAAGCTATCTTGTAAAAGAGGTTTTGGAATATAAAGTCCACGATTATTTAAAAAAGTAGTTGCAGCTAAAACTAAACTTTGTCTAGGACTTGGAAGTGTTGCTAAAACAACATTGTACCAAAATAGTATTTGTAGTAATAATGGTATATTTCTAAAAAACTCAATATATGCTAACGCTAACTTAGAAACAATAAAGTTTTTTGAAAGTCTTGCAACACCAACTAAAAGACCAATAATAGACGCAAATAAAATACCTACTCCTGATACAATAAGAGTATTTAAAAGTCCTACTAAAAATGCATCAAAATATGTTGATTTTGTATCATTATAGGCAATAGGTGTTTCAGAAATTCCAAAACCTGCTACATGATTAAAAAAATCAAACCCTGTTGTAATACCTCTATGATCAATGTTATAGAGTAAATTTGTGATAATATACCATAGAAATAATACAAGAAGTATTACTATTAAAAGCTGTGATACTATATCTCTAAAAAGCTTATTGTTTAAAATTGCCACTTTTTTCCTTTTGTAGTTTTTAAATTGATTAAAATATATAAATCAACAAAAAAAGATATTGTAATATATCTCTTATTCTTGATTTGTAAATAAAAAAATAAAACTTAAGAAAAATTCTTAAGTTTTATAAAATAGATTATCTAAATGGAGGTGCGTATTGTAATCCACCTTTAGTTGTCCAAAGATTGTTAAGACCTCTACTAATTTTAAGTGGTGATTTTTTACCTACATTTCTTTCAAATGACTCACCGTAGTTTCCTACTTGTTTTACAATGTTATATGCCCAGTTAGATGAAAGTTTTAAATCTTCACCAATTTTACCTGAAACACCAAGTATTCTTTTTACTTCTGGATTTTTAGAAGTTTTCATCATATCATCAACATTTTCTGAAGTAATACCATATTCCTCTGATGCTTTCATAGCGTTTAATGACCATTTGACAATATTAAACCAAACATCATCACCTTGTCTCACAAGTGGACCTAAAGGTTCTTTTGAGATAATTTGAGGTAATACTTTAAAATCATTTGGATTTTTCATTTTTGTTCTTAATGCATATAGTTGTGATGCATCTGAAGTGATAAGGTCACATCTTCCTGATTCAAAACCTTTTGAAACTTGATCTGTTGTATCATAAGTAATTGGGTTGTACTTCATACCATTAGTGTTAAAATAATCTGCAAGATTTAACTCTGTAGTTGTTCCAGCTTGAATACAAACAGAAGCACCATCAAGTTGTTTTGCACTTCTAACACCTAATTTCTTAGATACTAAAAATCCTTGACCATCATAATAAGTAACTCCAGCAAAGTTAAGCCCTAAAGATGAATCTCTTGAAGCAGTCCAAGTTGTATTTCTAGATAAAATATCTATCTCACCACTTTGAAGTGCTGTAAATCTCTCTTTTGCAGTTAATGGTACAAATTTTACTTTTGTAGCATCACCTAAGACAGCTGCTGCAACTGATCTACATACATCAACATCAATACCTTTCCATTTTTTATCTCCACCAACTTCTGAGAAACCTGGTAATCCTGTGTTTACACCACATTTTAGTACCCCTGCTTTTTTAACATTTTCAAGTGTACCAGCAGTTGCTGTAATACCACAAAGTGTCATTGCTACAAGTGAAACTTTTAATAATTTTTTTGTCATTTTAACTCCTAATTTTTTAAAATAATAAACTTTTTATTCTATACGAAAATATTATAAATTAAAATAATTTTGATGTACATTTTTTATACACTTACTAAATTTGGCTTATTTGTAACAAATTGTTACAAATAAGTTACTAGAATAGTTTATAATATTAAAATAAACTTAAATATAATAAGAGTTTACCATATATATTTTTATTTTAAACTCACTATAATTATATAAAATTACCTAAAAAAAGAGTTGTTATGGCATTACAAGATAAAATAAAATGGGATAAAAAATATCAAGAAACCCCTACTTTACTAGAAAATAGAAACCCAAGTAATAAATTGACAAAGATAGTATCAAAAACCAAAGGAAACAAAGCACTAGAGATAGCATGTGGAGCAGGAAGAAACTCAATATATTTAGCGAAAGTTGGTTTTAATGTAGAAGCCTTAGATATCTCGCAAATAGCACTAAATACACTTAAAAAGCAAGGTTATACAAATATTATCACAAAATGTATAGACTTAGAAAACTATCATCCTAATTTAGACAGCTACAACCTTATAATTATGACAAACTATCTTGATAGAGATATCATCCCACATCTAGCTAATGCACTTACTAAAGATGGCATACTTTTTATAGAAACTTATATGGATGATAAAGAAAATGAAAAAAGAAACTCAAACCCAGACTTTCTTCTCAAACCAGATGAATTGAAAACTTTTTTTGATGAAAATTATGAAATATTAGAATATGATGAATCTTTTAATGAGAGTTATGAGCTTTACAGAATGAAAAAACAATCTATAATTGTACGAAAACTATAAACAGTATATTAAAAATGACAAAAGCTGAGATAAACTCTCAGCTTATTTTGTCTTTATAAAAAGTAGTTTTACAAGTTTTCATTTGGTGTAACAGTACATTTACCGTTTGAACACTCCACATTTGCATCTAAATATAAAACATTTGATTGCTCTTTTTCTGTAAGAGATACGAAACTATCAATAGACTGCATACCAGTATTACAATAAAATACTACAACTTTATTTTTTGGAAACTTAGAAGAATCAATTTTTTGAGCTTTACTATCAAAAGATATGTTAATAGCTCCTGGAAGATGTCCTTCTTTAAATTGTTCTGCTTTTCTTACATCTACTAACTGAATATTATTTGGAACTTTATTGTCATTGATTAGTTGTGCAAACCAAAATTGATCAATCATCCCTTTATCTTGACCAAGATAAAGCTCTATTCCATTTACTTTCCCTTTTTTAGTTGGCTTATAATCTATAGGTTTACTTTTACACTCTTTTAATAATCCCATAGCTGTATAACCCTCTTTTTTCCATTCTGGGAAACCTCCTTTGTAAATAGATACATTTTTATATCCATCATCTACAAGTAGTTGTGCTAACTCATCAGACTTTTCACATTTATACCCATTACAAAATGTCACAAGTTGTACATCTTTTGATGGCAGTAACTTCTTAAGTTTCTCATATTTTTTAACAGGAAGATTCATAGAACCTGCAATTGTTCCTTTTAAATATAACTTTTGACCTCTAGCATCTAAAAAAAGAGCTTTCCCATTTCGTAAAAGAAAATCAGCTTTTTTAAGACTAATAACATTTACACCTTTAACATCTGTATGTCCATTTGCATTTAAACTTGCACTTAGAAACAATAAACTAAGTACACTTAACAATATTTTTTTCATTTTTTCCCTTAAATAAATAATTGTGTCGAAAATAATCCAAACACTTAAAAAATTATAACTAAAATAAATTTAATTAACATAAACTAATAAATATTATAACTAAATATATAAAAATAGCTTATATTACTCATTTAAATCAAAATAAAATAATATAAAATAATAGTATATATATCCTATAAATAAGAGATAGTATAGACTAATCTGATAAATAATAATCAAAAAAATATTAATAAAGTTTTAATAAAATAAAATTTATTTTATCAAAATAATATAAGTAAATATTATGTTATTAATTAGTATTTTTATATAAAAACAATAAGTATTTATACTTTAAGACTATTTATTTCTTATTTATAGCAAAAAATTACAAATGCTACTTGTCTTTTTAATTTTATTAAGCTATACTTGCATTTACATAAGATGATTCGTGTTACATCTTTGGTCTGCTTTATATTGATAACTTTGTGTTAACGGTACATTCATCCAAAAAGAAACTACATATTATACTTTAGCACCTTAGCAATTTGGTGTACTTTAACAAACAAGGAAATACAATGGCAACATTAGTAAATGGAACAGTAAAATGGTTCAACAGTGAAAAAGGTTTCGGTTTTATCGAACAAGAAAACGGTGGAAAAGATGTATTCGTACACTTTCGTCAAATCAACAGCAATGGAAGAGAAAGAGTGTCATTAGATGATGGTCAAAAAGTAACTTTCGAAATTGGTGAAGGTGAAAAAGGTCCTCAAGCGCAAAACGTTACAGGTCTTTAATCCTATTTTCAAGTAGCTTCTAGCTACTTGAGTATTTCTCCCCTACTTCTTAATTTTCCCTCTAAACTTTTTCAATTATATTTATAATAATCTCATAAAAAAATGGTATACTTTTTTTAATATAGATAAAATATTGTAAGGAAAAACACTATGAATACCATACAAACTATCAAACAACGAAGAAGTACAAGAACATTCAACGACAAAAAAATCAATGATAAAGATATCCAAGCTATTTTAGAATGTGCCATGAGTGCACCAACAGCTAGAAATCAACAAGGCTTTCGTTTCATAGTAGTTGATGATAGAAATATACTCACTGATATAGCTTCTAATATGGAACATGGAAAGATGTGTAAAGATGCAAGCCATGCTATCATAGTATGTTATGAAGTGAGTGATGAATTAAGTAAGTTATATTGGGTACAAGATGCTAGTGCCTCAACTCAAAATATACTTTTAAGTGCTACAGATTTAGGAATAGGTTCTGTTTGGGTTGCCATTCATCCACGAGAGCAAAAGATAAACTTCATCACAAATTATTTCAAACTCCTAAAAAATATAAAACCACTTTGTTTAGTAGCCCTTGGGTATAAAGAGAACTTCTTAAAAGAAATCAATCGATTTGATAAATCAAAAGTATGGTATAACAAGATAAAATGAAGATAATACAAAAAGAAATTACACTTAAACCTAAAAATAGAGGTTTTCATATCGTTACAGATGAGATTTTGAACAACATAGATATATCAAGTATCAATGTAGGGATGATGAATATCTTTCTAAAACATACAAGTGCCTCACTCTCTATAAATGAAAATGTAGAGCCAGAAGTAAGAGTTGATATGGAGAACTTATTTAATGAACTATGTGATGATAAATCATATTATAAACATACTTACGAAGGGGATGATGATATGCCAGCTCATGCAAAGTCATCACTTCTTGGAGTATCTTTAAATATTCCTATCACAGATGGGAAACTAAACCTTGGAACTTGGCAAGGTATTTATCTTTGTGAACATAGAGATTATGCAGGTAGTAGAAAAATTGTAATTACAGTTACAGGAGTGTAATATGATAAAAACACCATATTTAAGTGTTGATGGGATAATCAAACTTTATAATAAGGATGATAAATTTCAAGGGATAGTTTTCATCCAAAGATTAAATCCACCACTTGGTATAGCATTACCTGGTGGATTTGTAGATATTGGAGAATCTGTTGAAGAGGCATTAATTCGTGAGATGAAAGAGGAAGTATCTCTTGATGTAAAAATGGAATCACTTCTAGGGATATATTCAAATCCTAAAAGAGACCCAAGGTTTCATACAGCATCGGCTGTATATATCTGTAAAGCTTATGGTAAACCAAAAGCAGCAGATGATGCAAAAGAAGTCTATGTATATAGTTTAGATGAGATACCTTTTGATAGTTTAGTATTTGATCATGCTGATATTTTGAAAGATTTTTTAAAACACAATATATAATAAAATCTTATTAAAAAACTTCC
>JGI10211J34971_10005151_pt1 | contig 10244 bp, 9 predicted proteins | sample Etolagsediment_FD_34971 | JGI IMG/M metagenome (IMG submission 34971)
ACCTTTTATTATGCCAACAGAAAGTGGAATTCCAACGACTAGACCTTTTATCACACCAAGACAGGAAGAAATAACAACCAGACCTTTTATTATTCCAACAGAAAGTGGAATTCCAACGACTAGACCTTTTATCACACCAAGACAGGAAGAAATAACATTAAGTCCGATGATAACACCAGGGATGACAAAATTACCGGGGAGGATGTTAACACCGATGTTTGAAAAGAAACCAGATAATATCCCATCAGAACAAACTAGGCAAAGTATTAGAAAGAAAGAAGTAGATTTTGAGATGATAAATCAAGGGAAGAAGGGATTAAATATGAATGTTAATTATAAAAATAATAGGGTGGTGACAATAAATGATTTTTCTCCAAAAAGTTTAGCAGACTATTATTTTGATAATTTATTAGAAAAGAAATAATATTTAAAATCTATATTTATAATAATGACTTATTATGAGTATTTATATAATTTACCATCAGTTCCTCAAACTGATGACTGTCAAAATAAAAATAAATGTGAATTTGATAATAATGAATTTTTATTTGGATGTTCAACTGGTTTAAATGATAATTACGTTTGTAAAGAAGCTGTAACTAAACAACAAAGAGATGATAAAAATCTACCAGATTGGGCAAGTTGTCCTTATCAATGTAAAATGGATAATGGTAATTGTTTAGGTAATTGGAGATGGAACCCTGAATTTGATAGTGATGGAAACGCTATAAAATGTAATCCTCCCTCAGATGGAACTAGAGGACAAGGAAATGTCATATTTTCACCTGATTTTTATCTTTACAATAAATCTAATAGTAGTTCTACAACCCCAGGAATAATGACAACCCCAGGAATAATGACAACCCCAGGAATAATGACAACCCCACCTATGATGACAACCCCAGGAATAATGACAACTCCAGGAATAATGACAACCCCAGGAATAATGACAACTCCAGGAATAATGACAACCCCAGGAATAATGACAACTCCAGGAATAATGACAACCCCAGGAATAATGACAACCCCATCTATGATGACCCCGCAACCAACAATGATGACAACAAGACCTTATCAACCTACACAACCTTATATAACAAAACCTATGAATACTCCTATGTCAATATCATCGGATTCATTAATATCATTTAAATTGCAGGAGGGGAGTGATAGGACTATAATAGGTGATGTTTTAGTGAATGGTCAAAAAATTAATGTTCCTTTTGGGGAAGGAGAGATAATTAAAGATTTTGTTTATAATGAGCAAGGGAAAGGTTTTACTATTATGATAAAACCTTATTTAGAGAGAGGAGAGTTTAGGAATTTTGTAGTTGAAACTAATCCGGGAAATATGTTAAAACCAGGTCAATTTGTAAATGTTTTAACTAAAAAACCAGAAAATATGGTTCCAACTTCTTTACCAATGATGACACCAAGTATAACAACTCCTCCAATAATGACAGAGGCACCAAATCAAATATCGGGGATGGAAAGTGCTTTAGGGGGAATGTTATTAGGTTCTTTATTACAAAGTATGCCAAAAGGTTATGAAGATGAAAGAAAAACATTTACAAAAGATTTTAATGATGGAAGAGAAGAGAAAAAGAGAAGTCTTACAATTCCTAATGGAAATGGAAGTCCAATTAAAATAAATGTAAGTTATAATAATAATAATCCAGTGACTATTAATGATTTTGATGGAGGAGATGATAATTTAGGAATGAAATCTGTAAGCGATTGGGTTTTTGATAATGGTCTCACAAGAAATTAAATCTTTTGAAACTGTTAGATTTTATTGATTTTATAGATTTTTCTTCATTTGGTTTTTGAAAAGAAGAAAAAACATCTTTTTTAGGAATAAATTCGTTTATTGCCTTAAATTTCTCTGCTTCTATTGCTCTTTTTTTATCAATTTTATTTGGGTCTCTAAATTTAAATGAAAAATCATCTTCATCATTTTTAGGTGGATCAAATAAATTTAATGAAGTTTTAGGTTTTTTTGTTTTTTGATTAAATAACCCTAATTTATCTCCTGAATGTGGAGTTTTTAAATCAAATAAAGCAGGACCACTCGCAGGTTTATTTTCAATTGCTAATGAATCAAAAGTTCCTTTATCATTTTCAATACTTAAGAATGTTTTAAAATCACGGACACCCCAAAGGACCTGAAGTGCATTTGGATAATAATATTTAACTTCAAAACCATTTTGTTTTAATCTAAAAATGATATATTGAATACAATTTGAAAAATTATATTTAGGTTTTCCCATTACAAATTCCGGAACTATAAATAAAGCAAATGGTTCATCTCTTTGAACTGCATTTTGAATTCTATGAAAACATTTTGCTAAAACATCTTCATAAACTAATAAACGTCCTTTTTCTCTTTCATGAATAAACTTTTTAATTTCATTAACATTATACATTAATTTAATAAGGAAAAAATTTAAAAAAGTTTTTATTTTTAAATTATGAAAATAGAAACATTACTTATTAGTGGCGGTGGTATTAAAGGAATTGCTAGTGCAGCCTGTCTAGAAATTCTTCAAGATGCTGGTAAATTAAAAGACGTTAAAAGAATAATTGGTTCTTCTATTGGAGCCTTAATTGGAACATTAATTTGTTGTAAATTTACATTAAAACAAATTAAATTATTACTTAAAGGTGTTAATTTAAGTGAATTACAAAAATTTGATATAGCCTTATTTTTAGCTAGATATGGATTTGATAATGGAGAAAATTTCGTCAAATTTTTTGATACCATTATGCAATCCAAAAATCTTAATCCCGATATGACTTTTAAAGAACTTTATGAATTTTCTAAATATGAACTAATTCTAATTGGAACTAATATTTCTAAAAGTAAAATTACTTATTTCTCCTATAAAACTTTTCCTGATTTAAAAGTTAAAGATGCCTTAAGAATAAGTGCTGGTTATCCTATGGCTTTTACTCCTGTTATTATTAATGGAGATAAATATGCAGATGGAGCCATTGCTTCACCTATGGGTTCAGAACTTTTAACTGAAGAAGAAAAAGAAAAATGTTTAGGTATCGCAATTCATCGTGGTATGTCTTCTTATGAAACAAATTCATTACCATCTTATTTATTTAGTATTATTGGATGTATAGTAGATAGTTTAACAGATTGGAATGTTAAAAACTTAAAACATTGCATTAGAATTTCTTATCCATTACATGCAATGGATTTTGATATCACAGATGAAGAAAAAAATAAATTAGAAGAAGAAGGGGTTCGTGTTGCTAAAGAGTGGATTAATTACAAAGTCTAATACCACCTGGTCCTCCACTAGAACCACAATCACAACAACTCCAAACTGGATAGGAAGTAGACCCCCGATTACATGAATCATCAATTGAATCTCTATTTCCAATACAAACAGAAGAAACTGGTCCAATTCCACCACATGCATATCCTGCTAATTCAGATGTGCATATTCCATAATCATTTGATGAATAATTACAGCAAGCAGTTGACCAATCATAATGACCTGCTGGGGCTTGAGTATTACCTGAACAGTCAAAATAAGCATTTCCGCATGAAGTTGCACTTAATATTGGGTCAATAAATATATTTATAAAATTAAAAATACCTTGAGGAATATTATTAGAACATAAATAAAATATTAATTTAGAATTACAAATTTTTAATTTTTTAATTTTATTACAAAAGTATTGATTATTTATATTAATTAAAATATTATGATTTTCATTATCAAATCCTTTTAAAAAAGATTTAGGATTAGTTTTATAAATATTTCTTCTAGTATTTAATTTTTTATTATTACAAGAATAAGTTTGAAACATCAAAAAATTATTTATTTCATTAAAAACAATTTTATTTTCTTGAATTAAAACCTTACCATTTATAATTGCATTATATCCTCTGGTAGATGAATTTTCAATTACTATTTTTTTATTATCTTTTTTAATTGTTATTTCTCCTTTATTAATTAAATTACATTTTTCTGATTTTGATAAACAAATATCCCTTAAATCTTTAGGTAATAAATTACTATAATCTACACAAGGTTTTAAACATTTATCAAAATTTATTCTTATTCCATCTAAATAAAAAATAGCATTAAATTCTCCTAAAGGTAATTTCCTAATTTTCATATGTCTAAAAATAATATCTTTAAGAGAAACTTCAAAAAATATAGTATTATTATTATCAATTATATTCTCAACTAAAACTGGATAAAGTTTTGAATTAATACTTATAACGCCTGTAATTTTAATTCTAAATTTATTAAAATATTCTGCATATTGTTTAGGATTTAAATTTAATAATTTACAAGATTTATTACATTTATTAAAATTATTAAATAAAATAATATTATTAACATCTGATTCAATTATATATTTATAACATTTCTTATTTATTTTAACATTACTAGTAAACTCTGCGTTATATAAATCATAAAACATAATTTATTTATTTATTTTTTTTTATTTTTCTAAAAAAAAATTACATAGAATTATCATTTAAAAATTTAACTAAATCTTCTTCAGTTCTATCACCCTCATATTCTATAGCATTATCATGGTTTATCATTCCTCTAGGATAAAGTCTTACACTTGGAAAACCTTGAACACCATTTTGAGAAACTAAATCTTTACGTTCATCAGCATCAACCATAATTATCTTCATATTAGGGTTAGATCTTTTCATTCTCATAAGTTTTTCAAAAGCAGGTTTCATTCTTTGACAATGTCCACACCATTCTGCTTTAAACATTACTAAAGTAGGAACGTCCATTCTGCTAGTGGTGTCTACATCATCAATATTAGCTTCTCCGCCTTCTTGTTCCATATAAGATTTCATGTGTTCAATATTATCAAAGTTTTCCATTCCGTAAAAATTTTCGGGCTTCATCATCATTTGTCTTTGTTTATAATAATTTCTACCCCAGAAACCAGCGAAACAAATTAAAATTAAAAAGAGGAAGAGAATTAAGCACCATAAAGCAATATCCATTCCTTTCATTCCGGAATTGTTATTCATGTTCAACCTTTTGGCCATTTATAATATAAGATAATAAAATTTTTTTATTGAAATATATTAATGTTATCCTTATATCTTCTTAATGGTTTGAAAAAAATAAATGAGATTACTGAAAATATTGATTTTAAGAAAACAACACAAGAATATTTGGAAAATCAAATAAAATATTTAACTACTAAATATCAAAACTTAAATTTAGAAACAGATGAAGATTTTTTCCAATTTTTAAAAAAGAATGAAGGACGTTTTAAATCTATTAAAATATTTATTTTTGATAAACCTGAACCCCAAACTTTAGAAAAAGTTTTAGAATGTTATTTTTCTAATCTTAATCAACACTTAAACCAAGATAAACTTTTTTATTTTTATTTTAATCTTATTTTGATTGAAATGTTTTTAAAAGACCAAGGTAAAACTTTACCACGTAAAGATTTAAAATTAAAGTTAAAAGAAGTCATCCAAAATAACTGTCTTCAACAAAAATTAGCTTTATCTAAATGTTTAAATGATAATCACATTGATATTATCCCTATGAGCGATTTATCTAACAATATTAATAAAAAATGTTTACCTCAAAGAGAAACCTTTGAGAAATGTGTTATAAATAATTTAAAGAAAACTTCATAATAAGAGAAAAAATGGAAAATTTCAAAACTTCAAAAATTTTTAGAAATGAAGATAAAACCTTAGATGGAGCTAAATTTCTTTTACTTTTTAACTTTTCAAAAAGAACCTTTATTTATCAAATAATAGGTAAAGGTATTTCAAATATTATTATCGGAGATACACATACCTTTAATTTATGTTTTAAAGGAACTTTTAATTTTGACGATAATAATATTTATTTAAATATTAAAGAAAAGAGAGATTTATTTTACGATAAAAAGTTTTTACCTTACAAAATGAATTTTTCCACAGGATATCAATTATCAACTAAAAATAATAAATTAATTTTAAAATTAGATAAAATATTATCTGAATTACAATGGGGAGATGAACCAAAATATCAAGGATTTTTTATAGAAGATGTTTATCAAACTTATTATTCTAAAGTTTAATAAAAAATAATTTTACCTAATTTAAAACCTAAAGTTAATCCAAATCCTATGACTACTGACCCACCAAAAATTATTAAAACTGAATCTAATTTTGTTTCCATCCTTTTTTTTGGTTTTTTCTTTTTAGGTTTTATTGATGTAACCGCAGTCATAAAATCATCTTCTTCTATCACCTCTTTAACCTTATTAACAATCGGAGGAGGAGGAGGCGGTGGTGGCGGTGATTTTTCTTGTTTATTTCCTATCCAACTCGGAGCCGGTCCAACATTAATATTTTGTTTTGTATCTTGCATTTTAATACCTAAAACTTTATCTAATTTATTTCTTAAATCATCTGGAATATGGATTTTACCCATAACAATTAACCTTAACAATATTTTTTTATAAAATTTATTAAAAAATATTTATTAAACAGTTAATCTAGTATTTGGATTTAGATTACTTCTAATTTGTTTTTGATTATTTCTAATTGGATTTATATTAGTTCTTATTTGATTATTTCTAGGTTTATTTTGAGTATTTATTCTAGTATTAGTATTTGTAGGTTTTAGATTATCTCCATCTATTATAAAGTTATCCATACCTAAATATATTGGTTTTAATGGTGAAATATTTTTAAAATTAATTGGATTAAAAGTCATAATTATATTATTAACACTTAAATATTCATTTAAAATATTTTCATTAATATTAACATTAATATCATTATTTTTATTTAATTCTCCACCTAATAATGGTACCCCAGTTCTCCTAGATAAATTACTAAAAAAATAGTTTTTAAATCTCAAATAAATATTATTTAATGAATTTTTAAAAACATCAAAGTTTCTTTTAAACCTATCTAAGTCAATTCTTTCTATTACATTATAACTTTCATTATAATATTTTAAATATTTTTCTAATAAATCATCATCGGTTCTTAAACTGTCAAAAATAACTGTAAAATTAATTAAATTACCTAAAATTTTAACATATTCTTTCACTTCAAAAAATTCACTAATTTGTTTTCCTAACATTAATTCTAGATTATTATTATTTAATTGTCTACTATTTACTAAAAATTTTCTTAAATCTGTAAAATTTTCAGGAATTCTCACTCTTCCTCTTCCATTTCTTATTCCATTTTGGGCCCGATAAGCTAAATAAAAATAAAACAACCTATAAATTCTTTTTTCATATTTGGGATCTAATAATGGATTGTGCTGATTTTGAGAAAATAAGGTTATCAATAAATCTTCAGTTAAGTATTTTATACTCATAATTTTTACATTACGAAGTATATGTGTTCCATTAACATCAACTGAATTTAATTCACTAAAATAATCAGTTAAAACCGTAGGATTATTTAAATATTTTTTTAACATTTTTTTCAAATTATAATCAAAATATTTTGGAATACTTATATCTATAAACTCACTTGGTATAAAAATAGAGGTTGGATTATTAACATTCACTCTATTATTATAACTATCTTGATTATCAGATTTTAAACAATTATCTAAGGTCAAATTAAATTTTATTCTATATAAATCAAAACTAATTAAATGATTAGCACCTGATAAATCATTAAAAATATTTTGATTAATAGATAAATAATGAAATTTAGGATTTCCAAAATCTTTTAAGTCTAATCCTTTATTACTAGGATAAAGATAAAAACTTTTCCTTGGTGTAATTTGACAATCATTATTCCTCGGTATAGTAAAAGCTTCTATTTTGCTTCCTTCTTCCCTAAAATATTTCTTTGGCGTCCTATTTCCATTTGAAGATAATCTATTAAGTTTTTGATTAACTAAAATTTGAAACCTTTGTATTTTGTCTCTAGTATAAAAAGACGTCAAAAAATTCCTTAAGTTATTAAAATCATTATAACTAGGAACATCATCTAGTTGTAAATTTCCTCTACCTTGAAAATATCCATCAAAAATTTCTCCTAATCTTAATAAAGCCTTATTAATTACTGGTTTTAATCTTAAATAAATTTCATTATATCTTTCTTGTGAATTAGTTAAAATATAAATTGTGAAATCATTATCACTTACTTTTGTCCTTTCACTCGCGTTTGATGAATTTTGACCAATAATATTTTCAATTTTTCTTCTCCAAAAAAACATAATATTCCCCCCTTTAAAAAAAAATAATACTGTTTCACCCGGTAATAAATTTTGTCTATTAAATTCTTCAATCCTATCGTTAATAAAATGATAAATAAAATTAACCATTTCCATCAAATCATTTTCATCACTCATAAATGTTTCAACATAAGCATCCGTCACACTATCTCTTAATCCCCTAAATTTCGGAAATCTATTATTTTCAACATTTTGATAAACACTTCTAACTTGAGATAAAAATATTCCTTTATCCATATTAAATATGGATAAATTTTATTTAATCAAAAAATTAATCAACTTCCTCCACCGTTGGTCCATTATCTCCTCCCATATTCATTCCACTCATATCAGGCATCCCTCCCGGCATCCCTCCAGGCATCCCTCCTTCTGGCGCAGCCTGTGCATAAACTTTCTGCATAATCGGATTAATCACTCCCTCTAACTCCTTCACCTTCGCCTCATAATCCTCTTTGGAGGCCTCCACATTATCATCCAACCAAGTTGAAGTCTCATTAATCACCGTCTCTAACCTATTAACATCCTCCTCCCCTAACTTCTTCTTCATCTCCTCATTCCCTAACACTGTCTCTCTCATCTGATAACAATAACTCTCTAACTTATTCTTGGCCTCAATCCTCTCCCTCACCGCCTCATCATCCGCCTTAAATTTCTCCGCCTCATTAACCATTCTCTCCACATCCGCCTTACTTAATCTATTACTGTCATTAGTAATAGTAATCTTTTGAGTTTTACCTGTTCCTTTCTCCTCTGCAGTCACATTCAAAATACCATTTGCATCTAAATCAAAACTAACCTCAATCTGAGGAACCCCACGTGGAGCAGGTGGAATTCCACTCAATTCAAAACGACCCAACAAATTACAATCCTTTGTCATCGCCCTCTCTCCTTCATAAACTTGAATTAAAACACCCGGTTGGTTATTTTCATAAGTTGAAAAAATTTGTGATTTCTTAGCCGGAATAGTCGTATTCCTCTCAATTAACTTAGTCATCACTCCTCCAGCTGTCTCCAAACCTAAAGATAAAGGAGTAACATCCAAAAGAAGTAAATCGCCAATCTTCTCATTTTCAACTCCAGTTAAAATAGCTGCTTGAATAGCTGCTCCATAAGCCACACATTCATCCGGATTAATAGATTTACATAACTCCTTCCCATTAAAGAAATTAGCCAGTAAAGTTTGTACTTTAGGAATACGAGTTGAACCTCCCACTAAAACAACCTCATGAATTTGACTTTTGCTTAAACCTGAATCAGTTAAAACTCTTTCAACTGGGTTCATCGCACTTCTAAATAAATCCGCACAAAGTTCCTCAAATTTAGCTCTAGTAATATTTATCATAAAATCAACTCCTTCAAAAAAACTATCCACTTCAACTGAACTTTGTGAGCTTGAACTTAAGGTTCTTTTAGCTCTTTCACAAGCAGTCCTTAAACGCCTCATAGCACGATTATTTCCAGTAGGGTCTAACTTATGCTTCTTCTTAAATTCTTTCACACACCAATCTACCATCCGATTATCAAAATCTTCACCACCTAAATGTGTGTCTCCACCAGTTGCTTTTACCTCAAAAATACCATCATCAATAGTTAAAATTGAAACATCGAACGTGCCTCCACCCATATCAAAAATTAAAATATTCTTCTCTCCCTCAGCCTTCTTCTCTAAGCCATAAGCAATAGCTGCTGCCGTCGGTTCATTAATGATTCTTAAAACATTTAATCCCGCAATCACACCTGCATCTTTGGTTGCTTGTCTTTGTGCGTCATTAAAATAAGCTGGAACTGTAATAACTGCATCTTTAACCTCATGTCCACAATATTCTTCTGCAACTTGTTTCATTTTAACCAAAATCATACTTGAAACTTCTTCAGGTGTAAAACTTTTAACCTCACCTTTATATTCAGCATGAATAACTGGTTTATCACCTGAACCTTTGATAACTTTAAAGGGAAAATGTTTAATATCTTGTTGAACGACATTATCAGAAAAATTACGACCTACTAATCTTTTGGCGTCAAAAA
>JGI10211J34971_10005152_pt1 | contig 10243 bp, 12 predicted proteins | sample Etolagsediment_FD_34971 | JGI IMG/M metagenome (IMG submission 34971)
TCTGCCAGAGGAAAAAGTTGCTGGTACGTTTCTCGCCCGATGTACGAATGATGATATCCATATCCGGAAGTTCCGGATGATCTAATTTCGCGCGAAGATCTTCGTCCGTCACTAATCCTTTTTCATCCATTTTAATCACGGCACGAATAACCTCGTCCTTTCCGCCGTAATCCAGAGCGAGGTGAAGCGTAAACTCCGTGAATTGCGATGTTTCCTGTTCGATCTCATCAATTAAGGCGGCAAGTGAAGCCGGAATTCTGTCTTTTCGGCCGGAGTGAAGGAGTTTTGTTTTATTCTTTTGGAACGTTTCACGTTCTTTTTTTAAATAATCCTCCAACATGCCCATCAATTTCTCAATTTCTTTGTGATTTCTCTTCCAGTTTTCAGTGGAAAAAAGCCACATTGTGAGAATCGCAATTTCATTATTATCTCTGGACCAATCCACAATGGTTTGAATGGTTTCTATGGCCTGTTCATGGCCTTTCCACGGATCCAGCACGTGCTTTTTTGCCCAACGTCGGTTGCCGTCCGGAATAATTGCCACATGAAGAGCGTGTTCATCAGCCATCAGCGAATAGTTTATCCGCCTTCGCAGTAAGCTCAAAACATTCAATTAAGAATTAATTTGTTAAAATTAAATGCGATATTGCTATGGCGGGACTGCGCATCATTCTTTTAAAAAATTATAAGATATTAAAATCTTATTTGTTGTAGAGCTTGCTCAAAGCAATTGGGAACCAGGGAGCAAATTCTTCAGGTTTTTCATCCAGTTCATTTTGTAAGTCTTCCAGTGTGATCCATCTGTAATCATCCACCTCATTCGGATTCGGATTTACATCAACGTCATCGGTTTCTCCGACCAAAATAGTATCAAACTCATGTTCAGATAGATTATTCGGCTCGTCTTTTGCTTGATACACAAAGGAATCATCAATTTTTAGATTACACGTGAATCCCATCTCTTCCCGGAGCCTTTTTTGCGCGGCTGCGATGATATCTTCTCCCTCCTGCGGATGGCTGCAACATGTGTTTGCCCAGAGCAGAGGGAAGAGAGGTTTCGCAGCGCTTCTTTTTTGCATAAGCAATTCGTTTCCGTTGTTCCTGAATACGAAAACTGAAAATGCTTTATGCAATTTTCCTACACCTTCGTGTGCTTTTAGCAAATCCTCAGTACCTTGTTCCTCACCTTCCTCATTTGAGAGAATCACATGCTTCATGCTCGTAGAGTACTTTAATCTGCGTGCAAATACAGCATTTTTCGAGTATAATAAGTAGTGAATATGGGCGTATTGAATTCGTTTTTGCAGCAATATTTCGGTGAAAACGCGGTTGCAGATCTGCAACTGGCGGCAATTATATTCGTTGTCACTGTCGGTGTAATTTGGGTTATTAAGACTCAAATTATTGTTGTGCTTGGTAAGTATTCCAAGAAAACAAAAATGAAGACCGACGATGCAATTTTGGAAACTATTCAAGGAATTAAGTTGCCATTCTTTGCTGCTGTTGCGCTTTATGCCTCTGTGCAGCATATGCAGATGCCCGCACTGATCGGAACCATTATTCATGCGCTGTTTTTGATCGCGATAATTTTTGAAGTAATTAAACTGCTCGAAAAAGTAATAACTTACTTTGCTTCTGTCGGTCTTTCCAAAGGAAAAGAAGGCAAGAAAGTGTCTTCGTTAATCACATTTGCAGTTCGTTTGGTTCTTTGGGTTGTTGGTTTACTTCTTGTTCTTTCCAATCTTGGATTTAACGTAAATTCACTGATTGCCAGCCTTGGAATCGGCGGTATTGCCGTATCGCTTGCACTTCAAAATATTCTCGGAGACCTGTTCAGCTCAATTAGTATTATGATAGACAAGCCGTTTGAGGAAGGTGACTTTATTGTGGCCGGTGCAGATAAGGGAACTATTAAACATATAGGACTTAAGACGACACGCATGGAAGCTTTGCAGGGAGAAGAGATAATTATTTCTAACACAGAACTAACCACAACGCGTGTCAGCAACTTTAAGAAGCTCAAAGAACGTCGAATTCTATTCACAGTCAGTGCTGCCTATGGGACACCTGTTTCTAAGCTCAAGAAAGTTCCAAAGATGATTAAAGATATTATTGCCGCGCATAAAAACGCCAGATTTGAGCGTGTGCATTTTTCAGTTATGAATGCTTACAGTCTGGACTTTGAAGTTGTGTATTACGTAAAAGACGGTGATTACAAAAAATACATGGATCTGCAACAAAATATTAATCTGGAGATTCTAAAAGCATTCGAAAAGGAGGGTATAAGCATGCCATTCCCAACGCAGACTGTTCATGTAGAAAAAGGAATAATAGGGGACTAAAACGCTATTCCCACTATGCTTTTTAATGCTACGCCAATACTGTAAGCGGCTAGCGATCCCAGTATGCCAACTGTTAGTATTTCAATTGGTCCACGGAAAAGACGTTCTTTTGTTATATAACTTCGTGTGAAACCAAGAAGTATCAATGCAATGAATGTTGAGAAAATTGCCACAGGAAAGCGAAGCTCCATTTCTATTCCAAATATATATGGGAACAAAGGAATGCTTCCAAATATTACAAATGCAATGAAGCTCATAAAACCGTGCATCGCATGCTTTTCATTTTTGTCGTCAGTCATACTGTGCTCTTCTGTCATCATCATATCTATCCATGCTTTTTTATTGCTTGTAATTGCGTTTACTGCACATTTCAGAGGTTCTCCTTTTAACCCTTTTTCTTCAAGGAAGTGTTTTATTTCTGCACGCTCCATATCCGGATCATCACGTATTTCTTTCTTTTCTTCTTTTAGAAGGCGCTGATACTGGTCACGTTCAGATTTAAGTGCCAAATAATTTCCGGTTCCCATAGAGAAACCGTCGGCAAGTAAGTTTGCAAGACCGAGAATTATGATTACATAATGCGGCATGTCTGCACCTACTGTGCCGGCTACTATTGCAAAAGTAGTTATAATTCCATCGTTTCCTCCATATACTATGTCTTGTATGTATGGTCCAAGACTATGTCCATGTATATCGGAGTCTAAATGAGCCATTAATTCTTTTTTTTCAACATCACGCCATTTCATATTTTTATAATAGCCCAGCCCCACTTTTTAGACTACCAAATCAAATTGTGAATATATCTATATGTTCTTCGTGGCAGGAAAAGTGAAGCTAGGCAATTGTAAATAAATTTGTACAAAAGTAAGTTTAATTCATGAGATTTCTTTTTTCCTCTTCAATTGTCATTGCGCTCGTTTTCTGTGCCGCTTCAGCTGAGGCGTATTTTAAATCGCCCGCGCAGTTAAACAGAAACGTTTCGCGCGAACGTGCAGTTGCCATATCTGTTGATGCTCCGGAAGGATGGCCGGATTGGATAGGACTGATCGGTGTAGAGCCGAGCTATCGATTCATGCCGTCATATTATTATGAAAAACGTGATTTGATTAGAGCAACGGAAGATGACGATTGGCCGAGTTGGATCGGTCGAATACGTCTTTGGTAGTACGCAGTCATCAGTATGGTTCAATTTCCGCAATTTTGCGGGGTTTTATTGGACTGGGACTTTTTGAAGTTCCTACTTTAAATTGTTTCATTTCATATGTATTATTTTGCCAATCAGATAGCCCCTGCGGGCGTCGTATAATGGTTATTATCTCAGCCTTCCAAGCTGATGATGGCGGTTCGATTCCGCTCGCCCGCTCCATTGATATAGAACTTCACAAAAAAAACACACGAGTTTTTAATTCGTGTGTTTTTTGAAGTTTCAGATAATTAAACCTTGGAAACCTGATCGGCTTTAGGCCCTTTTGGACCGCTACCGACTTCAAACTGTACCTCATCACCCTCTTGAAGAGAGTCGAAAGATAAGCCCTCAGCAAGATCTGCTGAGTGGAAGAAAAGATCTTCCCCTCCCTCGCGGGAGATAAAACCGAAACCATTTAATAGTTTCTTGATAGAACCTGTATCCATAAAAGTAAGGATAAAAAAGTAGAAATGTAATCATAAGTCTGTGAGAAGCATCTCTACCTCTTTCAAAACTAATCTTACAAAGCGAAGTATAGCATAGTTCTCATATTTTCCTATAAATATCTTGTAATTTTTATTAACCTCTTTTTATAATTTTTAGTATCCTTTTCTCACTCGGTTTTGCGAACGGATTGCATGTGAGGATTCTTTTCACAAGCAGTAGTGATCCAATCATCACTCCTTGCTTCATGATTACTCTTTTCCCGTACTCAGAACATGTTGGTTCATGCCTACAGTATCCGTACGTATAAAGGTGTTTAAGAGGTCCATGATCCGGCGAAAGTGTGCATTGGTACAAACCAATCAATTTACAGATTGTCTTGCGTGGTAACAGCCAGATGTTGTTTGGCAGATTGCGCAATCTCATGATTCTCTATAGGATTCATACATAATTATACTCATCTATTATGACAATCCCTACCGATATACCACTAACCTCCGACCAAGTTCTGTTCATTTTGCAGTTACTCACATTCTTGATACTAATTGTTGTTTTGTATCAGTTAATGTTTGTTGCTTTTAATCTTCGCAAAATCGTTAAGCGCATTAATAAGGTTACCAAGAATGTGGAGGAAGTTGTTATGAAACCTATCTCCATGGCGGATGCGACAGTGGAGTGGATTTCACAATCTGTTGAAGATTACCAGAAGAAGCAAAAGAAGAAGGCTGGCAAAAAATCCGGTAAGAAAAAGACTAAGAAGTAGAGTTTAGTGAGTAGGTTGTAGTGAGTAGTGAGTAGAAAAGATTTTTGTAATATAAAAAATCTACTCACTACCAACTACTCACTACTCACTGACTACTGGAATACCGTTTGCTTATCTACAAAGATGCGAACGTAGAGCCGCTTTATGGTATCCACAGATGAGCTGTATAGCTCTTTGAGAATTCCATTTAGTCGGCGGATACGCGCATATAGTTCGTTAAGCTTGTGTGCAGAGCCCGCTTTGCTTGCTTTGCATGCTGCTCTTCGTACTTCTTTGCGCAGTTTTTTAACTTCAGTCTTTATGTGTTTTTGCAGCTGCGCTTGCATCATTGGCTCGGACGGCAAGTTTGCCATTGCCTGGTCGCGCCAGGATTGCGTAGCAGCAGCTGTACCGGTTTTACCTGTACCAGTACCGCCCATATCTCCGGATTTGTCTTCTCCTATTCGTTCTCCAATTGATTCCATTAAATTAATAGTTTCCAGAACTTTTTCCAGCTTCTGGGGTTGAGAGACGGTAATTGATTGTTGGTTTATTTCTTTACCCGACTCTGGGCCTTTCTCGACAGATTTGTCTGTCATTACTTATATTATCTCTTTTTTTAGGGAAAAAAGCAACCTAGCCCCAGTTTTTGAATAATATTATTCAAACAATTGCTCAATTTAAATAATTATATTGAGTAAAACTGGAGCTGGTTTGCCACTTCCAAAAAAAAGAGAATGATTATAAGCTATTTTCACTATGACAGACCGCACAATTTTCCATCGAATTCGAGATAAAGAGATTCCTGCAGACATAGTTTACGAGGACGATGATGTTTTGGCATTCAAGGACATCAATCCCAGTGCGCCAACGCACATTCTATTTATTGCAAAGAAAGATGAAGATTTTGTACCATCAATCATAGATGTTACGGATGAAACCGAGCATGTGCCGCTTATGCTAATTCGCAAAGCACAAAAGTTTGCGAAAGATAACGGCATAGATGGCTACAGGCTTACCTTCCACTGCGGTTCAGGTGGTGGGCAGATGGTTTTCTACCTTCACCTGCACCTGATTAGTCAGCAGAAGTTAAATTAGGCTGTGGGACTAGTTCAAGATGTCTGTCAGTAGCAATGTCCAGTATTTCTTCTTCAACAAGAAGAGCATCTTCTGGGCTTTCCACCAATAATTGTTTCAATTCATCGTTCAGCCTTGAGCCTATTTCTATAATTTCTGCTATGGAACCAGCGCGGGCGATCCTTTCCGATCCTTCGGAGATAATTCGAGTGACCTCTGGGACTTTTGATTGATCCTTTAAATTATCGTAATTCATATTTATGAGGTAAATCCTGACTTTTCTGCTTCTTTCTCGGTCTTAAAGTACACGCGGTTTTCTTCCTTAATTTTCTTTCCCTGCGCGGAATCTATCGCGTAATACTTTTTACCGGTCTTGGAAGCTACGAATGCACCTTCTTTAGGTGCTTTGTCCTCACCAAGGAGCGAAGTTTGTTCAGATTTGGTATCTTTTTTGGTTGTCTTCTTTTTAGATTTTCCTTCTTTTTCTTTAGAAGAATCCGAAGATGCCGAGGAGTCCGAGGTGTCCGAAGGGTTTTCTTCGGATTCTTTGGTTTCCTCGGTTTCTTTTTCTGGTACTTCTTTAGCTGCCTTCTTTTCCTTCTTAGACTCAGATTTAGCGGCTTCTGCCTCTTCTTTCTCTTTAGCTTCTTCTTCCTCACGTTCCTTCTTTATCTTTTCCATGGTTTCTTTATCTATTGGTTGAAGAGCCTTAAGTGAGAGTCCGATTCGACGTTCATCAATATCAATGTTGATTACCTGTGCATCTACCTTTTGTCCTATTGTCAGAGCTTCTGCAGGATCGGCAATTTTAGTGTGAGCAAGTTCGGAAAGATGAATAAGACCGTTAATATCTTTTTCGAGTTTAAGGAATGCTCCGTAGTCCGCAAAGCGGGTCACGGTTCCGCTTACCTTCTTGCCGACGGGATATCTTTCGGCAATTTCTTCCCATGGGTCCTTTGTAAGTTGTTTGATACTCAGTGAAAGTTTGTCGCTGTCTATACCTATCACCTTAACCTTTATCTTGTCGCCGACTTCTGCGTATTCGGAAGGATTTTTTACGTGTCCCCATGCGATTTCTGAGATGTGCACAAGACCCTCCAGTCCGTCGAATGCAATGAACAAACCAAACTTGACTATACCTGTTACAATTCCTTCTTTTTCGTCTCCGAGACTCAGTTTTTCCAAGGACTTGGAACGTTCCTCGGATATTGCTTCGCGTTCGGAGACAACAATCTTTCCGGCCTCTTCGTCCATTGTAATTATCTTCACAGTGAACTTGTAGCCGACATATTTTTGAAGCTTGTTTATGATCTCACTTGAGTCTGCATTGTTTACTCTAGGGTAGTGCACTGGGGCCAATTGACTCACCGGCAGGAAGGTGCGAATACCGTCAATGTTTGCGAGCAAACCTCCTTTATTTGCTTCCTGTGCAACAAACTCCATAGTTCCCTCTTCCCCTACCAGGTCGTGGAAGTTATCCCATGCTTTCTGCTGGCTTGCCATACGCAAACTCAAAACGACCATTCCTTCGTCATTTTCTTCTTCCAAAACAAGTGTAGAGACAGTTTCTCCTATGGAGAGGCTTCTGAATGTGTTAAATGAATCCCTAAGTTCTCGTCCGGAGACTATTCCGGTTGCGACTCCCCCAATATCCAAAAGAAGTTTGTTCTTACCTCGGAAAACTACTGTTCCTTCTATCATTTCGCCGGGTCGAACACGAAGAATTGGAGGAGAGTCCTTAAGAAGATTCTCCATTTCGGTATTTTTTACTTTTGTAGCTGCCATAAGAAAGATGTGGTGCAAGTGTTAGGAAGTAATTGATGCTTTTTGCGCCTACCCTTGCACGAGCAATATACGCTAAAGCGAAGAAATTCTACTTTTCGATGGTTATTTGTCAATCAATTCAATGATTAACTTCGTAGATAGTATGGAATATAGTTACATTGTGATGAAGCGGTTAGCCCATAGCGATTTATCGAATAGTAAAATACTAATAGCTAATCGTTGACAGCTATACGCTTAAAAATTTCTATAATTACAGAACATTTGCTTCAACATTAAGTTCACCTGTCCCCGGCAGTTTTTGTGTTTGGCTCACATCCGGATTGTAGATCTGGTAGTACAGATTTATAAGCTCTGTTGTTTTAAGCCTTTTTGCTGTAAGTCCTATATTCCTCAATCCCGTTTCCACCAGGTCGAGTCGTTCTTTTAGCCTGGAGACCTGACTGGTAAATTTCTTGTTTCGCTGAAGCGCTTTTCCAAGTGTGTCATCCAGATTGAACCATGTGAAGAATTTTCCAAGAGGAGATTTCTTTTTTGGGACATCATCCAGCGGAACAATCACATAAAATCTTTTTTGCATAATATCTGCTATTTCGACAATCTTTTCTATGAAGAGTGAATAAGCAAGTGTTTGTTTCTTAAGTAGCTCATTTTTCTGTTTGTCTACTTGTTCGTGGATATGCTCTATATAAGGATCGATATTCAATTTTGAGGATCGCAATACTATCTGAATGGGGAATGAGAGAGTATTTATAAATGATTCGTATCCCGCAATTATTCCCTGCTGCTCGGTTTCACTCTTCAGGTTAAAGTTGAGAGGCTCAACCAGCAAAACAGCGCGCAAACCGCCGTTCTTCAAGATTACCGTATCGTTACGGATTTCGGAGAACGGAATATAGCGCTGCGTGTTTACCTTCTTGCTTTCCTTGCGCTTGCGCACAGTAGTTTCCTTTTTTCTTTCCTTGGAGCCGGCAGTCTTTTTGTCTTCTTTTGCCATTAAAGTGTAGGTAGATCGTGAGAGGTATCATCATCCAAAAATATTCCGTCTACGGAAGGTGTGCCTTCGGATATTGAAGTAGAAATTCTATTTGGATTTACAGAACGCTCAGGTTCCTCTTCGGTTAATTCCTTTTCTTCAGAAATGTCAGTTAGTCCTGTATCCAGAAGGGTGCCAAGCTCTTCCAAGCTTTCATCCGGCTTTTCTTCTTTCACTGCCTTTTTCTTTTCTTCCTGCGCTCCTCCCTGAGTTCGAATGTTAATGGTTATGCCTTCGCGAGGTCCAAATTTGCGAACAGAAGGTTTTTCCATTTTTTCCAAAGAAAGAAGAATAAGTTTAAATAGACTAACGTCATTCACCTTTACGAATGCAAATGCAACTCCTACTAAGACGGGGGACCATGACGCAACCAAAAGCGGAATACTTACATTACCGGTGTATACTTTGGAGACTATTGCCCAGAGTGCGTACGACAATCCGCCACTTACGACAACAATAATTATTTGTCGCAAATTTATGGGACCGATTATTTTCTCTTCGACCTGAATATCAGCCGGAATTTTTACAGGATCTATAGGCATTTGTTTTTGTACTAATAAATCTTAAGATTATAGCAAAATAAAGCGGTATTTACAATGCTCGGGGGGGAAATTCGACTGATAATCGTATTTATTTCAATTGTTAAAGCGAATAGCTTTTAGCGGTTAGCGATCAGTCCCGCATGCGCGGGATACTATTCGCTATCAGCTATCCGCTAATCGCTGTAGTTAAGTGGTTTTAGCAGTCTTCTCAATTTTCTTTTCTGCTTCTTTGGACGCCTTTTTCGTCTTTTTCGGAAGGAATTCTATCTTGTTCTTGTCTTTCATAATTATATGAATGATGTCTCCTTCCTGGAATATGCCTTTTAGAATATGTTCCGCTATTTCATCCTCAATTCGCTCTTGAATCACGCGGCGAACGGGTCTGGCTCCGTATTCAGGATCAAATCCTTTCTCTGCAAGTTCGTTGATTACATCCTGATCCATCTCAATTTCAAATCCCTGCTTTTTAAGTCTGGAAGCCAAATCCTCCACATTAATCTTAACAATCTTGCGGATTTCTTCTTGAGCAAGAGCGTTGAAGACAATTATGTGATCAATTCGGTTCAGGAATTCCGGACGCAAGTTACTCTTTAGTTCATTGATTACCTCTTCACATTTTTCTTCGTACTCTGCCTCTGCTTTTGAAGCGCCTCCTTCCAGTTGGAATCCAATCTTTGCGGCTTGCTTGGTAAGTTTTTCCGCACCAATATTGCTGGTCATAACAATGATCGTATTGGTGAAGTCCACTTTTTTACCTTGTCCGTCCGTAAGGGTTCCGTCTTCCAGAATTTGAAGAAGAATATTAAAGAATTCAGGGTGAGCCTTTTCAACCTCGTCGAATAGTACTACGGAATAAGGTTTGCGGCGCACTGCTTCGGTAAGTTGCCCGCCTTCCTCGTAACCTACATATCCTGCCGTAGTTCCTGTAAGCCTGGAAACATTGTGGCGTTCCATGAATTCCGACATGTCAATCTTAATAAGCGCGTCCTCGCGGGAGAAAACTTCTTCCGCAATTGTTCGAACAAGCTCAGTCTTACCTACTCCTGTCGGGCCAAGGAAGAGAAAGGAGCCAATTGGGCGCCTCTGGTCTCC
>JGI10211J34971_10005153_pt1 | contig 10241 bp, 12 predicted proteins | sample Etolagsediment_FD_34971 | JGI IMG/M metagenome (IMG submission 34971)
TTTACTACAGGCAACGGCGGGGCTGGAGGAAAACGACTAGCGATATACTCCTACGACAACGGACTCTATTTCGACACAGACGATAACGCGACTAGGGATGAATATCAAATGCTGGTCACTGGAAATTGGTCAGACATGGATCATCTTAATATTAAGGTGTATCGGATTGGAACGGAAATTACTTGGGGAGTAGAGAACAAAACAACGAGCATTACGTATACAAATACCTTTACTTCTACTAAGGATATATCAACCACCCAGAATATTGTAATATGTGCTATATTTAGCGGCGGGGTTTATACCAGCTACGGTGAGGCCGTTGTATATAGCCTCAAGGCCGGAACTACCAGTGATTCGTTGCTTCTAAATGCTAATTTTGAAGAGGGTTCTGGAACAACCACATACGATGTTTCTGGCAATAGCAACCACGGTACTATAGTTGGAGCCACATGGACAACCTCAGACGGCATTACTAGCTGGAATCATCTGAATGGGTTTTCTAATGCGTTTACGACAGAATATAGCGGTACTTATATTGAGATAGCGGAGGGCCAGTCCCTTATTGCTTATTACAGCTACGAGCTTTTGAACGCTGACCATGACTTGGGTAGGTACGGCGGCCGACGTTTATTTTTACGCCAAGGACTTACAAGAGGTATCAGGTGGTATGATGGCACTGCTGTGTTTAACTTTGGCGACGTATTAACGGAAGGGTCTCATAAACTAGAGATCGCAAGAACTGGAAGTGATTATACAGCTTATCTTGATGATGTTGAGGTCGGGACAATAACACCTGTTAATCCTATAGGAATCAATCTTGCTCCTGTCTCCAACCTGAACGGCTGGATTAGTAGATTAACTATTAACGGGGTGGATTTCTTTGATGGTGGTGCTCCCGACTTTAGAATCCCTGCACTAGCAGACGGAACAGCGGCGGCAGACGGCAACCCCATCACCAACCCAGCAGGCTACACACATAACCGCAGTGGATGTGGGGTGTTGCAGACTGATTTCGGGATTGTGGATTCTATTGTAGTAGATGGGGAAGTACTACAACAAGTTCCGAGTACACATGATGCAGATGCCTCGCAATTCTACTTTGACACAGGGGCTATAGAATACACCATGTACAGGGAATCTGATACGTGGTATTGCCTAAAAGACAATGGGTCAACTCCAGCGCTATATGCGTCCAATTATCTACCCACCCCACCTACTCCAGCCTCCGCTGTAGTAATCCCTCCTCCAAGTAGCGCAGGTGCTTGGTCGGGCCTTCTTTCAGTTTCCTACAACACCTTCTGGGTCACAGGCGGTGAGTTTGTAAAGAAATACATTGCCGACTTCGATGCTCACTACCTAGTTAATGGACACGCCAACTTGTGGCTGTTTGTTAATGCAGCAGGCTTCCTCGAGATCGACAAGTGTAAGCAATACCCACTGGATAAGGTGTTTACAGTGGCAGAGGCAACAAAGAACCTACTCGTATTTGGTACCGGAGGAACCCCCACCTATGATGGTGGTGGTAACGTAGAATTGGATATCAACGGACATATAATCTATGTATAATAATTTCATAACTTTATGCACAATGATGTGTATAATCTCTCCCCTGTGTGTGAGCACGGTAAGAGGTCAGCAAGATACCCCAACCATACCTGAGCCACCCTCGTCGTTTGACCCGTCTAGTGCTCCCACTACGACATCAAACAGCACCGTAGCAGTTGTCCGTGTCCAGAGGGTGGAGGTTCCTGCTTCAGTAACACAGCACCAGATAGTCATGAACCACAAAGTTACTGGGAAGGAGCGGGTCATCTATGAGGGTAAGGTTAAGCGAGGCGGTAACTTCTTTTGGAAGATTAAGGAATTTGATAACGGCTACCTTATGATGCAGGAGACATCTCGTTTAGATTTCACATTCAAAGATAGATTCATGGTTTATGTAGGTACTAACTGGAGCTTTAAATGTATTAGAGAGTGGGACGAATAATGAAGCTACTAGGCTACTGTATGAACTGTGGTAACATGGTTACCCACATAGAGCACGACTGCCACTGCGGCAAGTGCGGCCTAGTATTATCGGATAATCACATTGTGAACGACGCGCCGGAGCCTGCCACTAAGCAGACACCAGTGGAGGGACTGAGGGACAGAAATCCCTATGGTCGTAAAAGTAGATGGTGAGGGCCATTATGAATGAACAGGAACAGTTTTGGGGCTTCGTGAGAGCTGAGCTTAAGGATTTAAAGCAGGTAGTTAGTGAGGTTAGAGCACAGACAATCCTAACCAACGGTAGGGTAAAGGCACTTGAGTTGTTTAAGATGTGCAGTATATGTATATTTGGTACAGCGGTGCTAACAGTGGCTTTCATGTTGTGCGCTTACACTCAGGGTTGGATAACTGCAATCATAGAATTTGGAGGTAAGTAATGAAGTATGGCAGTCGTAAATTCATAATAACTTTATTTATATTGATTGCCACTACGGCACTGGCTGCCTATGGTAAGATCGACTCAGGTGGTGTAGTTATCCTCTTTGGTTTGGGTGGCTCGGGCTACGGCCTTTTCAACTATTTAGATAAGAAGGGAGATCAGAATGACAGAGTTAATTAATATGGCCGCTACAGGTGGTCTTAGTGCAGGACTAGGGGCTGGCTTATCCCTCATCAGCAAGGTGGTTAACCTATCTGCGGAGAATAAGAAGCTGGCTCTGGCCCGCAATGTAGGTGAGATGGCTGCACTAACAACCTCTAGGGATGCTGCGGATAAACGTGGTGGCGTTGGCGGTATCTGGATCAGACGATTCATTGTTGTATCTCTCTTCGGGTTCCTCTTCCTGATGCTGCCAATCGTAGCTTTGTTCGGGCAGGACGCTACCTACGCCTACATGGAGCAGATACCAGAACGTTGGTTTGGTTTGATTAGAGCTAAGGCTATCCTACGAACAATACCGCTCGAGGGCGTACCTGTATTTGAGCAGGCTGTTAATATGATGTGGTTAATTGGCACTTTCTACTTTGGTAGTTCTAGGATAAAATAGGATAACACAATGGCAAACGCAAATTTTTCAAATAGAGAGGAGCTTAAGTGGGGACGTCGAGTTAATAAGTCCCTACAGTGGCGAGCTAAATATAGCTGTGAAGCATCATGGCCTACTATTGATCGGTATTATCGACATCAGTATGAAGATGCTTCTGCGCCACGCTTTAACCTCATCTATATGATGGGTCAGACTCTGATACCTAATCTGGTGTTTCAGAACCCCGGCATCCTCAATACACCAGCAAGAGATGACATGACGTTCATGGCCTCCCTCTGGGATAGTATCGATAACTGGTGGATTCGTAAGAGTGAGATGAAGGACATAGCTAAAGAGGTTGTTCTCTCTTGCTACCTTCATAACACGACGGCCACGCAGATCGGCTATGACTTTGGTACAGAGGCAGATCAGCTTAGAACAGACCAGCAAGAGGTGTTTGGTAATGTTGAAGGTACGGTGAACAGGGCGCGTGCACAGAATGCTCCTTGGGTAGACTTCATCCCCTCACATCGCTTTGTCGCTGCCGTGGGTACGCGAGTCATGAGAACGTGTCCTTGGGCCGGAAAGCTTGTCTCTGTACCAACCTACATACTCAAGAAGCAGAAGGGTCTTAAGAACCTACGTGGTACTAAGATACCGGCTGAAATTCTTCGTCATGAGCAAGCCACTTGGGAGCTGAAGGATGTTGATAAGTGGACTCACTTCTGGGAGATACATGATGCTGAGTCAGGTCAGTGGTTCTGGTTGGGTACACATGGCAAGTTTATCCTACCGCCACAGGAGGATCCCCTACAGGTATATGGTCTGCCTTTTGAGGTAACTAGTTTTAATACAAACTCTGACTCCCTATTTGCCACTCCTGATGCGGAGTATATCAAGAGTCAGCAGATTGAAGGGGATGAACTTCGTTTACATAGTATGTACATGCGTCGTTTCTCCATGCCTAAGATGATTTATGATAGCAGTGTTATTAACCCCGATGATGTAGATAAGATGCTATCCTCTGGCGTGGTGCCGGCTATCCCAGCTAAACTAGGGCCAGGAGGAGAGGATGATCTCAGGAAACACTTTCATGTATTTACCCCACCTACCAGCTTCATGTTGCACAGGGAGTATGCAAAGGACCTTCTGAATGATGCTCAGCTTATCAATGGCTTCGGGCCGAATCAGATGGGTAGTCATAGTGGTGGTAGACATACTAAGTATGAGACTCAGGTAGTTGAGAGTAATAACTCAACTCGCTTGGCATACCGCCGCAACAGTATAGCGGAGATGATACAGGGGCACACCCACAGAGCCAATATCCTAATGGCAGAGAATTGGACTCAACCTACAATCGAGCAGGTAGTAGGTGTGGATGGAGCACTATACTGGGTTAAGGCAAGTCCAGAACAACTCAAGGGTGTTAGGGATGGCCTGGTCACCGAGGTGAATGTAGAATCACTAGCTCCTGTATCCAGAGAACGCCGCAAGATGGAAGCCGGTAATCTACTTGGCATGCTTAGTAACATGCAGAATGCCGGTATGAATACTATGCCGCTCATTAAGCAGCTTCTCAGCACCTACGAATGGATTGACGTTCGTCAGGTACTGCCCCAGATGACAGGGGAGTATGAGTTTGCTGAGTGGGAGCAGAGTCAGAGATCAATGTTAAATCAGGAAGAAGGCGTGGGAGAGCAAGCCGCTCGGAACATGCAAGGATTACAATCATTAACTAACAGACTCCCCAGTGAGATGAGTCAAAACCCAGGAGGACAGAACAGTGGCAACGGGAACAATCCTAATTAAGTTTGAAGGTCGTAGTTTGGAAGGTATTGAAATCAAGGGTGATGTTCCTAGCCGACTCATCCCAGGTCTTCAGAGACGCATCTTCAATGCATTCCGTCAGTATAAACGTGCTATCACTAAGGCCAATGCGGAGGCTAGAGCAGAGAATGCTGCTAAGGAAGAGGTCACCAAGGAAGAGGTCACCAAAGAGAAGGTTGTTGTGGATCAGATACAGACTGTGGCGACACCTCAGTTTGTGCCTCCAACTAGAGTAAAGCCACCTTCCATCTTAGACCCCAACACTAAGGTGAATCAGTTTTCACATGGACAGACACAAGCTAATAAACCTAAAATAGAAAGCGAGGACAGTAATGAAAGGACAGATATCACCACAACAGCTAATGGAAGCTCTGAAGGATCCGAAGATGGCGAAGGAAGCAGCTCGGCTTCTTAAGAATGATGGAGAGGATCGACTTGCAGACCTTCTGAAAGATGTAGAAGTTACTGATGATGATACCATAGAATCCGTATCTAAAAAGCATCAGAGTAAGATCAAGGAGCTGGTCTCCTACTTCAACGATCGTCTGGACGAGGTGAAGACTCAAGCAGTTGAAGAATCCACTGCTGACACAAAAGCTGCAAAAGAGAAAGAGATTCACGACTTTGAAAAAGCAAATCCTGAGGGTATGAAGAACCCAGAGGTTATAGCCATAATGCAGCCGCTATATGATAAGGGAGAGACTCTGGCTAGTTGTTATGCCAAAGCCTGCCGCGCACTTGAGCTGGACGTAAAGACAGGTCTTCCCCCTTCCGATGAAGGTGAAGAGGACAAGTCTAAGAAGAAAAGCAAGGGTGATGAAGAAGCTAAGGAGAAATCCACTAAGAAGTTGTCCTCTAATAAGAGTTTCCTATCTGATGATGGAGATGAAGATGAGGATGACGATGACGGCAAGAAAGATAAGCCGCTAACACTAACAGAATCCCTTGAAGCTAATGCAAATACATTACTGGCTAAACCCGAATATGAAGGATTATTCTCTGATTAGAGAAAGGATGTTATAATGAACACACTTGCAGCACCACACGCCACTACAGACCCTATGCAGCTTCGGTCTGAATATGTGGACAATCTGGTTACTACCACTTGGTACGACCAGCGAGACCAGCTATTCTCCGACATCTGGGGAATTACACCACTGCTTGACCTGCTGAATGAGAAAGGCAATATCAAGTCCCGTCTACCTGTAGGCCGGTACTTTGAAATTCCCATCGGCTATGCCAAAGCAGACCAGAACCAGAAGTGGTTCGGACGCGGGGATACCTTTGGTACCCAAGAGAAGGAACTCTGGACTACCCTCCAGTACGTACCTAAGAACTTTGGTGATTCCATTGTTCGTATGTGGGACGATGAGCGTAAGAATAAAGGCAAAGCCCAGATCATGGACTATGCTAAGAACTTGGTAGACAACCATATGATGACTCAAGAGGAAACTCTTCAGACAGCATTGTGGGATGCTTCCGGATCTGACGCACTGGCTCTTACCGGCCTGCCACGCTATATTAACTCCACTCCTACCACGGGTGTAGTTGGTGGTATCGATCGTTCTAAGAACCCCTACATGCAGAATCAGGCGACTGATTATGGTGCGGGATACGGTACGATTGATGCAGATCTGATCACGGCCATGACCACCATGTTCAATGACTGCTCTAAGAAGAAAGGAAAGGGACGCAAATCCCCTGACATCATTCTTACCACGCAGTCACTGTATGAGCAGTACGAAGAAGAAGCTCGTGCTCTCGGTCAGATTCAGATGGGCGATGCCAATGGCTCTCGTCGTGCTGATCTCGGCTTCGGTGGACTGTCCTTTAAGGGCGCTGAGCTGTACTGGGATCCTGAGTGCACGGCGGACGCTATGTACTTCCTGAACTCCTCTACAATGGAGTTCTGCTATGACCCGGATGCATACATGACTATGACAGAGTGGAAGAAGAAGCATGACGCTCTCGATAAGTATGCACAGGTTGTCACCGTTTGTGAGTTGTGTTTCAACAACTTCCAGAAGAACGGAATTCTGTACAATATTGTTGACTAAGGGATAGTCAGCAGTTATCCGGTGGGGTTGTAAGTGACTCAGCCCCACTGTTAACATCCAAAGGCGAAAGCCAGGAGGTAGATAATGTCACAAGAAATGGTAGGAAAAGCAATCAGTGGTAGCATTTATGATGTATATACCACAGCTAGTCAGGACTACAAACAGAACCGTATGCCGCGCGTTGGGCAGAAGGTTGAGTTTGAAGATGGGCGTAAGTTCGTCTTTGCTAAAGCTGCAGAAGCTTTGGTAGCCGGTGAAGTTGCCGGTAATGCCCAGACAGCCGAAATGGTTGTTGATGGTGATGTTGGCACTGGTATCTATGTAGTTACTGTAGATGCTCAGACTGGTGTTACAGCAAATCAGTATGCCGGTGGTTATCTGGCCATTACCAATGCATCAACCGGTAAGGGCGAGAACTATCGCATTAAGAGTAATACGGCAACGTACAGCACTAACCATGTTGACTTTACTCTGTATGACCCACTGCTGTCTGGTTTGGCAGATGACGACACTATCAACGTGAGCCCAGCTCGCTATAATGGTGTTGTTGAAGGTGCGGCCGGAGAACCTGCAGTTGGTGTGGCCGTAGCCGCAATCGCTGCTGCTGGGTTTGGTTGGTTGCAGTTTGCTGGTCCTGCATGTGTACTGGTTACGACCGGCGCAGGTGTAGAAGATGGTGTGGCAATTCAGGCCGGTGCAACCGGTGGAGTGGTTGCCGCAGATGGTACTACTGGATTTACTATTGGTCAGGCGGCTAACGCCACGGCTGTTGGTAACGGAGAGTATACCAATGTAGTTCTGTGCATTCAGGGCTAATAGCGTCTTAGGACAAAAGAGAGGGTAGCGCCCTCTCACCCTTTCGGTGGCGTGGCACCCGGATTTAACACCACGATCTAAGCCAAAAGCGAGCGGGCAGCGAGCGGAGGAGCGAAGCGACGACAGGGCCGAAGGCCCAATAGGAGAATACAATGGCCACATATGGATCAGAGATAGACCCTGCAGTACCGCAGGGAGATAAGGACGCGGCAGATCTAGATATATTTATTCAGAACCACAAAGCTGCTATCATAGAACGCTTGGAGTTGGAGCACTATAGTGTGGAGAAGGGTGCTGCCGGTACGAGCACCACCACGGGTAATCCAAGCGCACAAGGAAGGCATATAGCAGGCAAGGTTGGTTGCATCGGGAAGGGTTCACATGCAGATATGAACGCTTTGGTAACGGTGGACACACCACCCGGAGATGGATCTTTCTGGATCACAACGGATCCTTCTGGGGCACCAGACAACTATGACTCGGGTACAACCTACAGGTACACGAGCACAGAGGGGTGGAAGCCAGCCCAACTAGCAACAGGCACTATTTACGCCAGTAAAGCAGAGGTAGACGCAGGGACTGTTGAGGACAAGGCAGTTAATCCAAAGACGCTCACGGGTTTTATTAAGCAGTATGCTGTGTGGGAGCATCAAGAACCTAATGGTACTGATGGTGGGTCTACCGTAGGGGGATTAAACACTCGGAAGCTTAACACCGAGGTATCCAACACGATAGTTGGAGCCAGTCTAGATACGGGTACATATATTATGACTTTACCAGCTGGCACCTACCGAATTGAGGCCTCCGCTGTTATTCGGGGTACGGGAGAAGGACGACTTCGGCTGTGGGATATAACAAACTCTGCTATTGTGGCAGCTTCTCTCAACCGGAGTTCTGGGAGTTCTGGGAGTGCTATCGACATAAGAGAATCCACGGATCACCTACAGGGTTATTTCACATTAGCCGGTACAACCAACCTACGTCTGGAGCATAATCTTAATGGCGCCAACGGAGGGGATGGTATGGGGATTACTAGCAGTCTGGCAGATGTAGAAAGGTACGCTCGCGTGCTAATAAGCAAAGAGGCATAATATGACAACACAAGAAATGATTACAGTCATACGGGATAACCTAGGTGATAGAACTAGCGGCCGGATCGGCAGCAGGGATGTTGACACAGTCATCCTTGAGTCCATCAATATTGGTATTCCACAGCTGGTACAGGAACTTCAGCCGGATTACTATAATAGAACCGCTACCATTAACATCGTTTCTGGCACCGCCGTCTATGACTTACCCGTGGTAGATGACGATGGAGGGAATATCCGCATTAAGGATATCTACTCCCATAAGGTGTTTAATAGTGCGGGAACCCCATATGTCTTCAAGCAGCTCAACTATCACAAGTTTGTTGAGGCCACTCGCGGGTTGACTGAGGACATCGAAGGTACACCCCTCTACTTTGCTCTTTGGGGACGTAGTAATAAACTACACCTAGACTATGTTCCAACAGAGGACTATACCATGCATCTATATGTGGAGTCCTACCCAATAGCCATCTCTGCCACACAGCTTGGTACGGCACTCCCAATAGATGACGAGTGGCTTCTAGTACTTGAGTCTTTCTGTACAGCTCACTGCTACCTAAAACTGCAGCAGTCGCAGTCCTATGCTATATGGCAGGATAACTACCTCAAGCAGAGAGACAGTGTAGCCCGTAGCGTGAATGAGAAACAATCTCATGGCCTGGGTATCGGAGAGGGGAGAGCTAGAATAACAGACCCCGTCAACGACCCTAGCCAAAGGAGCTGGAACTAATGGCCTCTAGACTAATACCAGAACAAATCTATCACCCAAGCGGCGGTATTAACCTCGATGCTAATGGTATTGCGGCTAAGCCGAATGAGTGTATTGATGGTCTTAATATTGATATTGATACAGATAGGATCATACCTCGGAATGGTACTACAGCATTTCCTGTACCCACAAGTATTGGGCCGGTTCTTAAGTTTCATCGGTATATCCATCCCACCAGAGGTAGTCTGCTCTTCGCCTTCTGTGCTACAAACATCTATCAGTACGACACTATCTATGGTTGGGTCTCTGTTTACTTGGGTGGAGGCTTCTCCGTCAATACTTGGTCAATAACAGATGTTGTAGATCGTGTATATGGCTCCACTGTAGTAGCTGCCGGTTCAACTTACACTCGACCAACGGCAGGCTATGCAGATGCCAGCTCCCGCGTACTCCTTGTCTATGACAACCAAAACTTCTTTGATCGAGTGGGCTCTGAGATAGTGGAGTACCCCACCGGCAACTCTTTCTTTGACACAGGAGAGCGGCTGAGTTCTACTTCCGACATTCATTTTGATTTCTCAGTCTCTTCGGCGGGAAGTCCTGGAGCAGGATACTTCTGTGCCGGAACCGACTCTTTCGGCAATGACGGCCTTCTCATGATTTTAAATAGGAATAATAAAACCATTAGGGTGTACTTTAATGGGGTCGATTACTACTATGACATCTCTTT
>JGI10211J34971_10005155_pt1 | contig 10240 bp, 12 predicted proteins | sample Etolagsediment_FD_34971 | JGI IMG/M metagenome (IMG submission 34971)
GGGGATTTTCACAATGCCCCGGTGCCCAGCTTCGGCCCCCTTTCCGCCGCCCTGCTGATTGTCGGACTGGCCCCTGGACTGAAAGGCGCCAACCGCACGGCCAGGCCCTTTACCGGCGATTATGCTGGCGATCTATTGTATCCGACGGTGCTGACGTTCGGTCTTGCCCAGGGCACTTATGGCGCCAGCCCCGATGATGGCCTGGAACTGACCAAATGCCGTATCACCAATGCGGTGCGCTGCGTGCCGCCGCAAAACAAGGTGATCGGCGCAGAAGTCACCGCGTGCAATTCGTTTTTGCGGGCCGAAATTCAGGCGATGCCCAACTTAAAGGCGCTCATCGCCTTGGGCAGCGTGGCCCATGACGCGGTGCTCAAGGCCTTGGGGCACAAACTGGCGGCCTTTAAATTCGCCCACTGCGCCCACCACGATGTGGGCGGTGGCCTGATTTTGACCGACAGCTATCACTGTTCACGCTACAACACCAACACCGGACGGTTGACCGAAGCCATGTTTCACGATGTGTTTCGCGCTTTATCCCTGTGAATGTCCATTTGAGCATTGCGCCCGCGCCTGCGTTTGCTACCATCGGCGCTTAAATTTAACCGATTCCGAGTTTTGAGGATTTCATGCGCGTCATTTGTTTGGATATGGAGGGGGTCTTGGTCCCCGAGATTTGGCTCGGCGTTGCCGACAAAACCGGGATCGAGGATCTGCGTCTCACCACCCGCGACATCAAAGATTACGACCAATTGATGCGCCATCGCCTCAAAATCTTGGATGAACACGGCATCAAGCTGGATCTCATCCGCGACGTCATCGCCGCCATGGGCCCCATGGAGGGCGCCAAGGACTTTTTGGATGAACTGCGCGCTCAAGCTCAGGTGATCATCTTGTCCGACACCTTTTATGACTTCGCTAAGCCATTGATGGAACAATTGGGTCTGCCGACGCTGTTTTGTCACTACTTGGACGTAACGGATGACGGGCGCATTTCCGGCTATCGCCTGCGCACCACAGATCACAAAACAAAGTCGGTCAACGCCTTGAAAGCGCTAAACTTTGTGACCGCCGCCATGGGCGACAGCTACAACGACACGGGGATGATTCAAGCCGCCCACGTCAGCGCTTTTTTCCGCAGCCCGCAAGCCGTTTTGGATGATTTCCCCGCCTACCCGCACTTCACCAATTACGCCGAAGCGGCCGCTTATTTGCTCAACACGGAACCGCGTTCTTAAGAGTCACATCAGGTGATTTATGGCCGACATCGTAAACTTGAACAGGTTTCGCAAAACCAAAGTCCGCGCCTTAAAAAATGAACGCGCTGAGCAAAATCGCGTTGATTACGGCACGCCAAGAGCCCTCAAGGCCCTAACGGCGGCGCAAAAGGCCCTTGAGGACAAAAAGCTGGCGGGTAAAAAACGAAAAACGGAAGAAGAGCCCCAAGAGCCCCACGACGCATAACGCGTGGGGCGTCTTAAAGCGCCTTATTCGTCTTCGTGTTCGGGATCTTCGAGCATGCGATGCAGATGCACCACCACGTACTTCACGTTGGCGTCGTCAACGTTGGCGTGGGATTTTGAGCGCCATGCGTCCAGGGCTTCGGCATTGTTGGGATAAATGCCAACGATATCGAGCTTGCTGAGATCGTCAAATTCGACCCCTTGGGGGTCCTTCACATGACCGCCGAAGACCAGGTGCAGCAGTTGTTTTTTAGGCGTGCTCATAGACGGGGAAGTCCTTTTTAGGTGGGGCGTTGATATACACATTTGAAAATTGTGCAATGCAGCAATTTTACGGCGACAATGCGCCCACGGCAAGAGAAACTCCGCCTGATCAGGGAATTTTTTCGTTGCCCCCATTTAACCTATTCAGAAATATGAAGTTGTTCGAGCGCTGCCAATAACTCTTTGCAGGAAAAAGGTTTGCGCAGGTTCAGATCCGCACCAATAACTTCAGCGGCTTTCAGATAATCCGTATGCCCAACGCCGTAATGACTGGTTATGGCGATGGTTTTGGTCTTGGGATACATCTTCGAAACTTCCCGGATGATATCCAAGCCATCGCGAAACGGCATAAAAATATCCGTTACGACAAGGTCGAAGGAAGATTTTTCACATTCGACCAGACCGCGCTCTCCGTCCGATGCGGAGACCACCTCGTGGTCGTCTTCCAAGCACGATTGGATAAAATCCAAGATGCTTTGATCATCGTCTATCACAAGAATTTTAGCCACGAACGGAACCTTATAAAATGACCTCAATGAGTTGCAATCTAACTACTCATTGATGAGATATCAATGGTACAACTTAACCCTTAACACATTTTACCGTTTTGGCCTTGACCATGGGCAAGGCGCATTTTCCCCTCTAAGATAACACTCTTCATCAGATTGCTCTGGCAAATGGTATATGGGACACGATCATGCAAAAATGTCGCTCTTTATTTCTTTTCAAACTGGTCGGCTTTTGTGCGTTGATGAGTTTGGGCCTCCTTGCAACACCTGCACAAGCGGGTAACACGTCACTGGTAACTTGCCCGAACCTCAACACGGCACAAATGCTCGGTGACTGCCCAAGCGAGACGGATATCAAGAACCTGTACCGCGAGACGTGCTCGCCCATGCTGGAAAAACAGGGTGAATGCACCCCGTATGAAAAATTTGCCAAAGGTAAAAACAAGGCGCTGTGGGCCGCCATGAGCGCCGATAAGGAATATCTCTCCTACATCCAATGCACACAGCCGGTCGACACCATCAAAGCGTCAAAAATCATCAACGTCGAAACCAAGTGCGACCTCAAATCAGGGCGTTGCGTCGCACGTTGCGGCTATGATAACGGCGTAACCTTCAATCTGCGCGTCAAAGGCTCTTGCGAAACCGCCGACCGGCAAAAAATCGACTGCCAAAACGACCCCGCATTATGCGTGGCGACGTGCGAGATCTATGAATAATTACGGCAACAGCGCTTCAATGGCTTTGGCGATTTTGGGGCTGCCCGGTTTTGTGGTGGTGGAAAACCAGTCCACCAAGCGGCCGTCGGGGGCGATCAAGTATTTGTGAAAATTCCATTTGGGCGCGGCCAGCACGCCCAGTTCGGCCCGCGCCCATTTGTAAAACGGGTGCGCGTCCGAGCCGCTGACCACTTCTTTGTCAGCCAGCGGGAAGGTCACAAGGTAATTGGTGGCGCAAAAATCTTTGATTTCGCTGCTGGAGCCCGGTTCTTGGCCGCCAAAGTCGTTAGATGGCACCCCCAACACCACCAAGCCCCTATCGCCATAGGTTTCCCACAGCGCTTGCAGGCCTTCGTACTGGGGGGTGAAGCCGCACAAGGACGCGGTGTTGACCACCAACACGGCCTTGCCCCGGTATTGGGCCAGCGGCAAGTCTTCGCCCTCAATCGACGTGAAGCTGAAATCAAACGCCGTGGCCGCAACGGCCAAGGACGGCGTTCCCGCAACCAGCGCCAATACGGCGGCGAAAAGCTTCGCCATCAAGTTACCCATAGCGCTCTTCCTTCCACGGATCGGCTTCGTTGTGATAGCCGCGCACTTCCCAAAAGCCCGGCGCGTCTTTGTCCAAGAAGGTGATGTGCTTCACCCATTTGGCACTTTTCCACAAATACAGCTTGGGAATGATGGGGCGGATGGGCCCGCCGTGCGCGCGACTGATGGGCTCGCCGTTCCAGGTGTGGGCGATGATCACTTCATCGTCCGCAAAGGCCTCTATGGGCACATTGGTGGTGTAGCCGTCATGGGAATGAAACACCATATGTTTGGCCGCCGCCTGGGGTTTAACAATGGACAAGAAGTGCTTGCCCGACACCCCCTGCCAGGTGTTGTCATAGCGCGACCAGGTGGTCACACAGTGGATGTCGGTGACGAAGGTTTCATGGGGTTGGTCCTGAAAGTCTTGCCACCCCCAATCGATGGGGTTGTCCACCAGCCCCGACACCGTCAGCCGCCAATCTTGGGGATCAATCGGCGGCTGAATGCCAAGATCAAGCACCGGGAAGTCTTGGGTCAAACGTTGGCCGGGGGGCAAGCGGGGTCTTTCGGGCTTAGTTTTGGCCTCGGACGACGGGCTCATGCCGCGTCCGTCACGCGCCCATTGTTCTTTGGTGGCCACCAATTTTTTCTTAATGGATCCCAAAAGCGTGCCGTCTTGATCGCCGGTCAGGCCTTTGGGTGGGGTGTCTTGGGGGTCGTCGGGGGTGTTGTCGGGCATGCGTTCCTCCGCAAATGAATTCGGTGCACCCCCGCTTTTGGTTACGTTTCGCGCTGCTTGTGGCTCAACAAACGGGCTTTGTCGCGTTTCCAGTCCCGGTCTTTGCTGGACTGACGCTTGTCGCCTTTGTTTTTGCCCTTGCCCAGTCCCAATTCAACCTTGGCGATGCCGCGGGGGTTGAAAAAGATACTCAAGGGCACAACGGTGTAACCATCGCGCTGAATGCTGGCCATTAAACGGTCGATCTGTCGGCGGTGCAGCAACAGCTTGCGTTCGCGCTTCGGTTCGTGGCCGTTGTATTGAGCAGCAGGTGCGTACTCCGGTATATAGGCATTGACGAGGAAGAGTTCTCCCTCTTTTTCCACCGCATAGGCTTCGCCGATGGAAGACGAGCCGCGACGCAACGATTTCACCTCTGAGCCCATCAGCATAATGCCGGCCTCATAGGTGTCTTCGATGAAATAATCGTGACGCGCCTTACGGTTTTGCGCGACGATGACGCCGTCGATGCCCTTTTTCTTCTTTTTTGTTGCCATGGCGTCCTGCCCGCCTATCCCTGCCCGTCGCCTCTACTTGATCAGGCCGAGGGTGCGGATCGCATTTTCGACTTGTATCTTGGAGCTGTCGGCAATTTCGCACATCGGCAAGCGCATTTCATCGCTGCACAGGCCCATCAGTTTGGCCGCATACTTGACCGGACCGGGGCTGCTTTCACAGAACATGGATTGGTGCACGGGAATCAGCATTTGCTGGATTTCCATGGCCCGCGCCACATTGCCCGCGGCCCAAGCGGCGTGCTGTTCTGCACACAGCGCGGGCGCGATGTTCGCGGTCACCGAAATGCAGCCGTGTCCGCCCGCCGCCAAGTACGGAATGGCGGTGGCGTCTTCGCCGGACATTTGGCAAAAATCGGGGCCTAAGGCTTTGGCATAGGCAACCGGACGCGCCACATCACCGGTGGCGTCCTTAACGCCCGCAATGTTGGGCAGCTCCGCCAGACGCTTCAAGGTATCCAGCGACATATCGACCACGGAGCGGCCGGGAATGTTGTAGATGAAAATCGGAATGCCCACCGCGTCGTTGACGGCTTTGAAATGCGCATACAAACCCGCCTGGGTGGGCTTGTTGTAATACGGCGTCACCACCAACACGGAATTGGCCCCGGCGTGCTCGGCATGAACCGCCAGCGCCACCGCTTCGGCGGTCGCGTTTGATCCCGCCCCCGCCATCACCGGAATCCGGCCTGCCGTGACTTCGATGCACATTTCCGTCACGCGGCGATGCTCGGCGTGCGTCAAGGTTGGCGATTCGCCCGTGGTGCCGCACGGAATCACGCCGTCAGTCCCCTGTTTAACCTGCCAATCGACAAACGATTGGTAAGCTTTTTCATCCACGATTCCATCTTGGAACGGGGTGAGGAGGGCAACGAAAGATCCCTTGTACATGTGAAGGACTCCTGAGGGCGCATAGGGTTGGTCAAAATAAGTCGGCGAACTTAACGCCTCTGATGATGAGGGGCAAGCGTCACTTGCAAAAGGATTTTAGAAGCCCCTCAGCGCCCCCCTTGAGCAACCTCTGCATTGCGCGTACCCTGCGCCACGTTACACGTTTGTTGAGATCATGAACGGATCAAGTGTGCACGTCCAGGGAACATCTATGAGGTCATTCGCGTTCCCCCGCAAACTGGGGGTTTGGGCGGTGCTTTGTCTTGTGGGGCTGCTGTACGCTGCCGCACCGCAGCCAGCGTTTGCCAAGCAAGCCATCAGCGCGGACGCCAAAACCGTTCAAGCCGTCTTCACCGCCATCGACCGCAACCGTTTCAAGGACGCGCTGAAGCTCATTCGCCTGATTAAAAACCCAGATCTGGTGCGGGCCTTGGTGTGGAGCTATTTAACGGCGGCCAATACGCCCGCGACGTTTAAGGATCTCAAACCCTTTTTGGTGCAATACCAAGGCTGGCCACAGCGCGACGCCATGCTCAAACGCGCCGAAGAAACCATGCCGTCGTCTCTGAGTGCGACAGAAACCCTGGACTGGTTCAAGACCATGGGCGGTCCGGTATCGACCTTGGGCAAATTGCGCAAGGCCGAAGCCCAGCTGAGCTTGGCAGGCAAGAATAAAGCGGCAAAGTCTCAAGCCATCAAAGACATCCGCGCCATCTGGGTTGCTGGAAACTTTACCAAAAGCGAAGAAGACCACGTTTATCGCCAGTACAGAGAGTTCATCACCGACCAAGACGATTTAGACCGCCTGGACCGTCTCATTTGGGAAGAGCGCGCTTGGCCCGCCCAACGCCAAATGTGGAAGGTCGACAAAAAAACCCGCAAGTTGGCCATCGCCCGCTTATCGCTGCAACAAAGAAAAGGCAACGTCGACAAAGCCATAGCCGATGTGGTCAAGTCGGCCCCTGAATTGGCCAATGATCCGGGGCTGGTCTATGAACGGTTGCGCTGGCGGCGGCGCAAAGGCCGTTCCGACGAAGCGGCAGAGATGTTCAAAGACATCCACGGCGACCCTATTCGGCCCGACAAATGGTGGAAAGAACGCGCCATTGTCGCGCGGAACATGTTGCAAGACAACCAACCGAAAAGCGCTTACGCCATCACCAGTCAGCACGGCCTTAGCCCTATTGATGCCGCCGAGTACTCGGATGCCGAATGGATATCGGGCTGGATTGCGCTGCGTTTTTTGAAAGACCCAACCAGCGCGAAAAAGCATTTTGACAATATGCTGAACGCCGTCAGCTACCCCATCAGCGTCGCCCGCGGAGCCTATTGGTCGGCCCGCGCCGCCAGCGATTTGGGACAAACGCAGCAAGCTCAAACCTTGTTGAACCGCGCTGCAGAGTTTTCCACAACCTATTACGGGCAGTTGGCGCGGGCGCGCTTGGGTCAGTCCATCACCGGGCCGCTGTCCCTGCCCAGCCCGACCAAAGCCGATAGCGCCAATTTTGCCGCCCACCCCATCAGCAAAGCCGTGGTCGTGTTGTCCCAATTGGGCTTGCAAGATCGCATGCGTACCTTGGTGTTGGGATTGGCCGATAGCAGCGACACGCCGGGATGGAAGCATTTGGCCGCCGCTTTCGCCAGCACCCATGGACGTCCCGATTTGGCGGTGAAAATCGCCAAGGAATCGGAACAGGCGGGCGTTCCCTTGGGGGCCTTGGGCTACCCGCGCCTGACGCCTCCTCAACCCAAGAGCGGAAACACCGTCGAAACACCCTTGGTGCTGGCCGTGATTCGTCAGGAAAGCGCCTTTTATGCAGAGGCCCAAAGCCATGCCGGGGCGCGGGGATTGATGCAGGTGATGCCTGCAACCGCCCAAAAAGTCGCCAAGGACAATCGCATCCCCTATTCCCGCGATAAACTGCTCAACGATCCCCATTACAATTTGATCATCGGCCAAGTTTATTTGGCCGACATGGTTGAACAGTTCAAGGGCTCGTACCCGATGGCGCTGGCCGCCTACAACGCCGGGCCGCACCGGGTGAAGACCTGGATGCGTAACTTTGGCGATCCTCGCGATGCCCAAGTCGATATCATCGATTGGGTGGAAATGATTCCGTATTCGGAAACGCGCAACTATGTGCAACGGGTCCTGGAAAACTTAGGCGTCTACCGCGCAACCCAAACGGCCCAAGACGTCCCCTCTCAAGACACCGCTCAACGCTTTGTCCAAGACACGCGCTGAGACACGCGCTGACGCACGGTCATGCGCTCACGACCATGCGGACATGAGCCTGAAAATATCAAAGAGGAAGATTTATCCGGCGGTTGCCGCTTTGGCAGGCGAATCTGCGGGTTTGGACTTGTCGCCGCCGTCTGCCACAGTCGCCTCAACTTTGACGGCTCCTGTATTCTGGGCGCTTGGATTTTGCGGCTTTTGCGGCGTTGCGCTGCCGCCCTTAACCACCAAATTCACCCGGTCTTCGGCAGGTTTTGAGGCATCGACGGGGTAAATGGCTGACTCCCGAACCTGCTGCTCACTCATATGCGTAATGTGACCTTCCAAGAACGCCCCTTCCTGGATTGACAGGTTTTCATGCAAGATGTCACCAACCACGTGCGCGGACTTGGCCAAATTGACATAGGTTGCCTTAATTTGACCGTTCACATGACCGTGCACACGCACCGTTTCTGCGCGGATTTCACCGCGCACAGACGCCGTTTCCCCAACCAGCAAGACCTTTGAACGGATGTCTCCGGTCACTTCGCCATCAATTTGAATTTCACCGGTGCTGGACAGATCGCCGACGATCTTTAAATCCGCACTGATGATGGACGGAACCGAACGGGGTTGCGCGTTGGAAGCCTGTTGGGCTTTTTTATTCTTTGAAAACATAACGTCCTGCCTTGATAAATTTCATGGGATCGAGGGCCTTGTCGCGGAACAAAATTTCATAATGAACGTGTTTGCCTGTGCTGCGACCGGTGTTGCCGATCACGCCGACCTTATCCCCGAAATTGATCATTTGTCCCGTTTTAACTGTGACTTTGCTCATATGACCATAACGGGTCTTAATCCCCGCCCCGTGGTCAACCTCGACCATTTTGCCGAAACTGCCCTTCCAGCCCGCATACGTGACCTTACCGGGGGCCGTCACATACACCGCCGCATGCGGCGAAGACCCAAAGTCCAAACCATAATGCATGGACCATTTGTGATTCACCGGATCACGACGTTTACCAAATTTTGACGTCATGTAAAAGCCTTGAAGCGGCACCGCGAAAGGCATTTTCTTGACCACGGATTGCAAGCTATCGGAATAGGCCAACCGATTTTCAAGGTTTTGCAACTTTGCTTTTAAGCGACCCGCGGGACGACCGTCGCCTTGCAAGGCGATAAACGGTCCACCTTGCCCCGCCACCAGGGCATCATCACCGGCCATCAAATCCTCAACGTCCAGTCCGGCCGTTTCAATCAGAAGCTCCATGCTGGTGATGAACATTTCCGCCTGGGTGGTCAAACGCTCGACGGTGGTGTTTTCCTTTTCTTCAAGGTTCACCAGTTTGTTTTCCAGCACCTTGATGTCGCGACGCATTTGCGTGCTTTCCATCAGCGCGGTGTTGCGCTGGGTCAAAGCATCCTGCAAATCGGTTTCGATGGTCGACATGTCGTCTTTAAGAGAGAAATTGCGTTGCGCCAATGACTGCATCTGGCTTTCAACGCTATCGAGATGTTCGGTCATGGTGATGCGGGTTTGCTCGACTTCGGCACGTTCTTTACGCGACGAGCTTAAAGACTTGAGGTCTTTTTGCAGGCGCGAGTTCTGCCCCGCCAACTCCAACATCATCTCGTGGTTGGTTTCCAGATTGTTCACAACGCTGGAAAAGCGCTTTTGGTAATCCGCAACTTCGCCCAGCAAAGACCGATAGGCCACCCGGACATTGGCGATTTGCGCGTCCTTGGCGGTCAATTCAAGATCGTGATTGAGCAGGCTGCCCGACGTAAACGCAACCCAACCCGCGACAATCAACAAAACGCCTGCAATAGAACCTTGCAGGCGGGGGGTCAGATTCAGGCATGAAGCTTTGCCATGTGAACGATAAACGATTTGTTTGAAAGGAAAAACCAGAGCAAGGCGGTCATCGGCCCAGCGTTTGGCCGACGTCAACGCAGTTGACGCAGAAAAGGAATGCGGCCCCGTCTTAAAGCTTTTCTGACGATCGTCAGTCATTCACTTTTGTTTCCCTGAGTGCACCGAATGGGCGTACGTCTTTAAGTTTGACCTTAAAACACAAAAACAACCCTCTCGGCAATGACCGAGCGTTGACTTCAGTGTATTCGGGAGGCACCCCCGCTGCTGCATAAATCCGTTTCACAATACGAATAAGAGCGCTTGTGATTATCGAGTCCTATGACGCAGTAAAAACGTATCTGTCCAGACCAGGAGTGGCAAGCGAATTCGGCTTGTGTGGGCGTTTTTTTTACACCTCTTCAATCTGTGCAAAGTGCCAAAAAAAACTTTTATTTCAGGGCCTTGACCGCTCAATCTAGACTCGAGACGACTCTTTA
>JGI10211J34971_10005157_pt1 | contig 10238 bp, 7 predicted proteins | sample Etolagsediment_FD_34971 | JGI IMG/M metagenome (IMG submission 34971)
GTTTTTCACTCAGTGAACTTGCAAGTATAGATTTCAATGCCCAAACTTCTATTTGGCTGGCATCAGGATTTTTACTTGCATTTGCCATTAAAATACCACTTGTCGGTTTTCATACATGGATGGCTCCGGCATACGGTTCTGCTCCGACACCGGCTGTTGTGATTATGTCTTCTATTATGGCTAAGTTGGGGATCTATGGTATTTGGAGATTTGGGTATGGTTTATTTGACAATACTTTAAGTTATTATGCACCGACGATTATCACTTTAGCCCTAATCGGGCTTTTGTATTACGCCATTCGTGCCATCACTGAACTTCACCTAAGAAGAATGTTTGCATATTCTTCAGGCTCACACCTCTCTCTTATAGCTTTGGGATTGTTTTTGGGTAATATTTATGCATGGAGCGGGAGTCTGTATTTTATTGCCACACATGCTCTTGCATCTGCTGGGATGTTTATTGTAATAGGTTTAACTTATAAAAGATTCAATACGGTCTATTTAGACTCTTTGGGTGGTATTGCCTCAAAAGCTCCAAGGTTTAGTTTCTTCTTTGCATTTTTTGCACTCAGCATTGCAGGGCTTCCTGGAACAGGCGGTTTTGTGGCTGAATTACTCATCATCATCGGGGCTTTTAAAGTGAACTTTTACATAGGTGTGGCAACAGCGACCACTATGCTCTCGGCTATGGTGTATATTTTTTGGATGTTGCAAAGGGCTCTCTTTGGCACTGCAAACAATGACTGTGAATATGAAGATTTGAGTTTTCGAGAGATGATTATGTTGCTTCCCTTAGTTGTGATGTTAATCGCTATGGGAGTGATGCCTTCATTTTTTATGCAAATATTTGATCCTTTTTTAGTATCTAGCTTAGAAGAGTTTATTTTACGTGGCGGAGGTGTGAAATGATGGAACAGTTGCTCTTAGCATTACCTATGGCAATCATTGTCATTGGTGCATTTGTTTTACTTTTAATCAGTCATTCTAAAAGATTCAATCTTGATAGACTTAACCTTATTGCTGTCTTTTTTTTAATACTTTCTTCTGTTATTCAGTTTGTAGTGTTTAAGTCCAACTCTATTGAATTTTTGTTTTCTGACATTTTTGGGGAGACATTTATTTTAGACACTTTTTCGAGAATATTTGATTTGATGTTCACTATAGGTGCTATTTTAACCTTGCTTATAAATAATGATTATTTTAAAAGTAGACGTTATTTTAATGGTGAATATTTTGCATTGATATTATTTAGTGTATTTGGAATGATGATGCTCTCTCATGCACATGAACTCGTCACTGCTTTTATAGCTCTTGAGATAGCATCTTTAAGTATATATGCTCTTGTAGGCTATCATAAAAACAACCGCGTTAGCTCAGAAGCAATGTTGAAGTATATGGTTTTAGGTTCCATGACAGGTGCATTTTTTATGCTTGGCACTGCACTTATTTATGGATCGGTAGGTGCAACAAACCTTAGTGCTATAGCTCTGTATACGGCAAATCATAATATAGACGATATGGCTCTTTTGATTGTAGGGGCGAGCTTTATCAGTATAACGATTATGTTTAAAATAGGTGCGGTTCCCTTTCATTCATGGGTTATAGATGTGTATCATGGAGCACCGTATCCTATCACTATGTTTATGGCATCGACTTTTAAAATAGCTATATTTGCTATAGCACTTCGTTTGTATATAGTTGATTTTGGAGAAGTCAATATATTTTGGAGTGAATTACTTCAGGCGATAACTATACTTACTCTTATAGGCGGATCTTGGATGGCGATTAGCCAAACACTTGTCAAGAGAATGTTGGCGGGATCTTCAATTGTGCATAGCGGCTATTTGCTTATCGGTATTTCATCTTTGGGTTTAGGCTCTGAGATGGCAGGTCCTGCTGTAATGTTTTATTTGATTGCGTATTTTATAAGCTCAGTCGGTTCCTTTGGGATTCTAAGCTTTATTGCATCTCAGAGTAAGACACAAATGCGTTTTGAAGATTTTAAAGGCTTTGCCAATAGACGTCCTTATATGGCTTTAATGATGAGTATATTTATGCTCTCACTTGCCGGATTTCCATCGACCATCGGTTTTTTAGGGAAGTTTTATATCTTTACCTCCGCAATAGAATCAGGACAGATTTTGTTGGCAGGTCTGGGGATTTTAACGGCATTTATCTCTGTGTATTATTACTTTAAACTTATAGCGATGATGTACTTTTATGAGTCCAACGAGCAAAAGAAAAAACTTCCTATAGACATAAGCACTATTTTGATATTTTTTATGGGTTTAGTCGTCATTTGGGGAGGAATAGGAACTTCACTTATACCTTTTATTCCAGGTGCCGATGGGTTTATAGATATAGCGCAAGAAACAATTAAATCTTTAAAGTGAAAGTGCATACATTTAATCTATTAATTAAACTTTGTGTGCTACTATCTTTGTACTAATTTAAAATAAAGCAGGGAAAATAAATGGGAATAGCAGAAGACGAAATAAAAAAACTTGAAAATGGAAACTGTGCAGAGAACTCTGTGTTTTTTCAAGCAATGGAAGAGGTAATTTACTCTATTGCGCCACTTTTGGAATCTGATGACAAGTATAAAAGACATGCAGTGCTTGAGAGACTGGTTGTTCCAGATAGAATTATCAAGTTTAAAGTTACTTGGATGGATGATAAGCAACAAATTCAAGTGAATACCGGTTTTCGTGTTCAATTCAACAATGCTTTAGGACCATATAAAGGTGGACTTCGTTTTCACCCAAGTGTGAATGAGGGGATTTTAAAATTTTTAGGATTCGAGCAGATTCTTAAAAATGCACTTACAGGTTTACCGATTGGCGGTGCTAAAGGTGGAAGTGATTTTGACCCAAAAGGAAAGAGTGACTTTGAAGTTATGAAGTTTTGTTCTGCGTTTATGACAGAACTTCATAAATATATCGGTGCCCGTATAGATATTCCAGCAGGGGATATTGGTGTTGGAGCTCGTGAAATCGGTTACCTTTTTGGTGAATATAAAAAAGTCACATCAACCTATGAGGGTGTTTTAACCGGAAAACCATTTATGTTCGGCGGTTCTTTAATGAGACCAGAGGCAACAGGTTACGGCGCTGTATACTTCACCGAGACAATGTTGGAGCTTGAAGGTAAAGAGCCTTTAGCTGGTAAAATTTGTACAGTGAGCGGAGCAGGGAATGTTGCTTTACATGCTATAGAAAAGTTACAACATCTTGGTGCGATTCCTGTAAGTTGCACCGATTCCAAGGGAACAATATACGATGCAAGAGGTGTTGATTTAGCATTGTTAAAAGACTTGAAGTTAGAAAAAAGAGCATCCTTGGAAGAGTACATTAAAAGCCATCCTGAAGCTAAATACATTCCGGTTGAAGAGTATCCAGAAGGTGCGCATGCTGTTTGGGATATTCCATGTTATGCAGCTTTTCCTTGTGCCACACAAAATGAACTGACAGATATAGATGCGCAAAATCTTATTGTCAATGGTGTTGTGAGTGTGACAGAGGGTGCAAATATGCCATCGACTCCAAAAGCTATTGATGATTTTTTAAGCCATAAAATTTGTTTTGGTCCTGCAAAAGCTGCAAATGCCGGTGGAGTTGCAGTAAGTGAATTTGAGATGGCTCAAAATGCTTCTATGAGTCAATGGAGTTTTGAAAAAGTGGATCAGAAGTTAAAAACTACAATGCAGCAGATTGCAAAAAGAGTTGCTTTAACTGCAAAAGATTATGGTGTAGAGGGTAATTATGTTGATGGTGCAAATATTGCAGGCTTTAAAAGAGTCGCTGATGCAATGATTGCTGAGGGGATTTAATATTAAAACTTTAGTTCTATTATACTTACTTATTTTTAGTGTTTTTTTGCATGCTGAATTTAAGTATGATCCTTTTGTATCACAACAAATACAATATATTGATAGAATAGGATCTATAGATGTAAGTCAAGATGAGATTAAATCTATTCTAAGAGATCAGAAAAAGAGTTATTCTGATGGACTAGAAGAGATTATGAGTCACAAACAGGCTTATATTGATAGATCTGGAGTGTATGAAAACAAAATTTTTGCACTTGAAAAAATTATTAACATTAATAGAAAAGCCCAAAACAAGTATGCAGTGCTTAGAGATGAAATACAGGTGAAGTCTTTTCAAATCTTAGCTAATCAGCATAAGATGATGAAGGGTATTTTAGGTGCCTTAGACGATGAAGACAGCGTAGGCTTTTCTAAGGCCTTAAATACATATATAGCAAAAAATATAGCTGATAATAAACCTTTAATAGAAACTAACTATGATGATGTCCTCAAAATAAAATCAACTTCAAAAGCTCTTGCAAGTGCCAAAGAAAATATCAAAGATTTTTATGCAATCATTGATATAAATACAGATGTATTAAATTTTTTACGTATATCTGAGTACAAGATGTATCGTCTTAACAAATATTCTAAATATAATTTAATTGGCGTAGTTCTTTTGGTAAATAATTCAAAAGTTGCAGAGACTTTTGATCCAATGCTTGAACCTTATGGTTTAGATGTAGTTAAGTTAATGCTCATAATTAGTTTAATTTTTATAATTTATATTATAAAAAAATTGATTTATATTTTTGTTGAACGTAAAATTGCAAAAGAAGATTCAAAAGAGCATTATGCACAAGAAATTTTAAATGCTATAAGTACATCAATAGAGCGAATAATTTTAGTAGTGAATATCAATTTAATTGTATATATTTTGAGTGATTTTCATACTGGAGAATTCTTTATTAAATTTTTCAACATGCTTTATAGTGCAATTTTTGCAATTATCGCTTATAAAACGCTCAATATATTTGCTAAGATTAAACTTGCCAATCTTGAGCAAAATAATAATAAAGTAAAAAATGATGTAATAAATGTTGGAATAAAAATCTTAAATTTCATAGTTTTTCTTATTGGTCTAATGCTGGTTTTACACTTTGCTGGAGCTAACCTAACTGCAATCTTATCTGGTCTTGGAATTGGCGGTCTTGCGGTGGCTCTTGCTGCAAAAGATTCACTTGCCAACTTTTTTGGAACATTATCTATACTTTTTTCAGATGTTTTATCTCAAGGAGATTGGATAGAGGTGCATGGTGAACAGGGTGTGGTTGTCGAGATAGGAACAAGAGTTACAACACTTCGAACCTTTGATAACGCGCTTGTAGCTATACCAAATGCAATCCTTGCAAACGAAGATGTGAAAAACTGGAATCGTAGAAGTTTAGGTCGTAGAATCAAAATGAATTTGAAAATAAAATACGACTCAAAATCTGAAGATATTAAAAAAGCGGTTTATGATATTCGAGAAATGCTTGATACGCATAATGCAATCGCAACAGAACACACAGAACACGAGTATAAGCAAAGAACAGCACCTAGACTTGTTTCAAAAGATGATGCTCAAGGGATTAAAAAAACGCTTTTGGTCTATCTTGATGAGTTTTCAGATTCAAGTATCGATATTTTAGTTTATTGTTTCACAAAAAGTGTTGAGTGGGAAGATTGGCTTGCTACAAAAGAAGATATTATGCATAAAATTATGGCTATATTTGAGAAAAATAACTTAGAATTTGCCTTTCCATCTTTGTCAATTTATAATGAACAAAAGTGAAACAAAACTCTCCTAATCATAGATTTATAATTTTTAGATAAAATCACTTTTTAAAAATTTATTATAAAGACTGAAAACCTATGGAACAATTACAAGCAAGATCAAATATTTATGCACTTCTTTCTCGCATCTTACTTCAAGAGTTAGACTTAGAGATGCTTAAAACTATTAAAGAAGATGAAAATATCTTAGAATTTTTACCAACACTTAGAGATTGGAAAGAATTACAAGAAGTTGATGATAAAAAGCTTTTAGAAGAGTATTTCAATCCTGATTTTGTTAATTTATCTGTACTTCACCTCATTCCTTATGAAACTTTTTATACACGTGAAGATCAGATGATTGAAACCGGTGGAGCTAACCCTGTTACGGACATGTACAGTGCCTATGACTTTATGGTGGATTTTGAAATAGCCCGTAGTGTTTCAGCAGATCATATTGGAATAGAGTATGAATTTATGCATCATTTGGTGAATGCTGAAATAGCGGCACTTGAGAGTAATGATGCAGATGCAGTGCAAGAACTCAAAGTTGTACAGCATGAGTTTTTAAATAAGCATCTACTTCAATGGGCTCCAATGTATTTAATCAACATGAAGTATGAGGCAAGAACACCACTTTATTATGATACTGCAGAGATGGCTTTAGAGTTTATCTTAAGTGATAATGAATATTTAAGTGCAGAGTTAAAGTCTTAGATGTCCATCCTTCACCTTGATACAACTTCTTGTGTACGCTCTTTAAGTGTAGAGAGCGCATGTAATAAATGTGAAGTTGTTTGCCCTACGAGTGCTATCGTTATTGGAGAAACTCCTTTGCCATCTATAAACTACTCACTTTGTGTAGGTTGTGGTGCGTGCGGAGGAGTTTGTCCGACTGAATCTTTTGGTTTAGAAGAATTCTCAGCAACAGATTTCTTTTTTGATTTTTTAGAAGAGGAAGAAGAGAACTTAATCTCATGTAAAAAAAATGTACCATGTATTGCAGCTTTAAGTGTGGAACATCTTATCTCTTTAGCTGTTTTGAAAAAAGAGATGATTCTTGATATTGGACATTGTCAAGGATGTGAATTAGCGCATACTTGTTTTGCTCAAATCGAGCAAAACTATGAAGAAGCTACATATCTTTTAGAAGCTATGGAAAATGATGCGCAGATAAAATTAGAAGATATCTCTTATGAAAAAACAGAAAAAACCAATAGAAGAGGTTTCTTATCTACTATAAATCTTAAAACATTTGCAAAAACAAAGCAAAATTTTGAAAATGAAGTAGAGCGTGCAAGTGATGAACTTACAGAACATTCTTTAGCAAAAACAGATATTGCATTGTTAAAAAAGAAAAAACTTCCTGAAAAAAGAAAACTTTTCTTTACTGCGATTAAACGTGTAGAAAAACCATCACAATTTCACATAGTTGAAGCCGATGAAGTGAGTTTTACCTCTCAAAAACTGATGGACAAAGAAGCGTGCACAGCGTGTCAAATGTGCTACAGAGTCTGTCCAACCGGAGCATTGACTTCAGATATCAAAAACTCTAAAATAGAATTTGATCCTTTCATGTGTGTTAAATGTAATATTTGTCATGATGTATGTGAACCAAATGCAATTACGAAGTCTACTTCATATAATGTGAAAGAATTTTTTGAACCAACAGTGCAGAGTCTTATTACCTTTAATGTACGAAGATGTAATGAATGTAATGTAGTCTTTAGCAATAATTCAAAAGATAAACTTTGTTATAGATGTAAAGCGGAAGAAGAAGAGGCTAGAGAGCTATGGGGAATAGATGAAGATTATTAAGGTTTGTAAAATATGATGAATAATGATAACCAAATATCCAAACAAACTACTTTATTTGGATTTATTGGTGAACATGCAGGCGTAAGTAGATTTTCAGCACTTTGCAATAAAGCTTTTAAAGCAAATTCTCAAAATGTTATGATGATTCCAATGAATATACGCGAGGATGATTTATACTTCACCGTTAGTAATATGAAAAAATCCCATGTAAACGGTGCTGTAATATCAAATGAATATGTTACACAAGTTGTAGAAATATTAGATAGTGCAAGTGGACTTGTAAAACGTAGCGGAATGTGCGATATTGTTTTTAAAGAAGGTGAAGCATTACGTGGTGATATTTTTGTAACAAGAGTGCTTTTAGAAAAGCTAAAAGATTTACGTGTTACAAAAGTTGCAATGATTGGAACTTCACCACATGCAAAAGCTTTTGCTTTAATGGCTTGTGGATTTCAAGTAAGTTACTTTTATGATAATTTAGAAGAGTTGATGGATTTCTGCCAAGAAATGGAGCTAAGTGCTCCGGATGTAAATAGAATTGCAGAAGGTATGGATCTTGATTTGAGTAGTTATGACGCAGTTCTTGATTTTTCAGACTTCGCTTCACTAGATATGATAAGTAAGTTAGCTCCATATAGTTTTGATATGAAAAACATAAAAGAGTATTCCGCACTTAAAACAAGAGCCCATCATTTAAGTGCAAACTATATCGGTTATGATGATATGATAGATGCACTCACTGCGCAAGCATATAGATTAATAGTAAAAAAACACTAGTATTTTTGAGCCTCCTGCTGAAGGAAACCTAGTGTTAACGTAAATGACGGAAACATCGTACCCCTTGAGGGTATACTTCCGGCATTGTGAGGGAATAAATAGGTTCCCTTAAATTTATGGAATAAATTAAAGGATAAATAGCAAGATGAATAAAAATGATTTAAGTGACTTAAGAGCAGAGTTTGATAAATTTGTAAAAGATAAATGTTCCTTAGAGCAAGAAGGAACTCAAAACCCGGATGCAGGAGATGAAGTAGATGAAGAACCTGTACCTCAATTTGTAGATGCATTAACGGCAAAACTCTTAGCACCTGCGCAAAGTGGTGTATACTTATCGCGCTTAGATATTAAAAGAGTAGCAGAAGCTATTGATGAGTCTATACCTATTAAAGAACGTGTAAAGATGGTAAGAGCATTATTTAGACATACAACGACAAGAAAATACCTTGAAGATGCTTTTGCAGAAGTGGATAAGCATATTAACGGTCGTTTATTAATCTATAAAGAATTAGGTGAAACTTTTCCAGCATCAAAAGAAATTTTTGACGTGCATGCACAAAAAGCACAAAAGACTATGAAAATGTTTCAAACAATTATTACAGATTTCGAGGAAATTGACCCGACAGACGATCCGATGTTTGTTTAATCACAAAGATATTCTTCTATAGAACTATTGAGTCTCTTAAGAGATTTTGCATACAATGGTGAAAAATCTTTTAAAATATCATACTTTTTAAATAAGAGTAGTTTTAAAATCTCTGAAGCAAGAAGGCTCATGTCTTCTGCGCCTATAGATGCGCTTAACCCACGAATATCTAAACAAAGCATTCGGAGTTGTTCGTATCTGAAGTCTTCGACTAGTTTGGTGAAGACTTTGTCACTATCTTTATAGGTGTCTTGAAACTCTTTAAGAATCTCTTTGTAAAAGAAGTCATTGGAACTTGAGTTGTTTATGCCTACCCCTACATTTAAACCACTCAACTTAATTACTCGTTCTTCGTAACGGATACTTTTTCTTCGTTCAGCTTTTTTGTTGTGTATAAACATAGCAAAAGCACTAAAGAGTTTCTCTTTTTTAAGCGGTTTAGCTAAGTAAGCATTCATCCCAACGTCAAATACTGCATTAATTTCTGCATGTGAAGTTAGAGCGGTTAATGCAATAATAGGAATCATGTCGTAGTTTGGATCTTCTCTTATATGTTTAGTTGTGGTATATCCATCCATTACAGGCATATTTATATCCATAAAAATAATATCGAATTGAGTGTTTTTTGAGAGAATATCTAGGACCTCTTGACCATTATTTGCAAGAGTGATATTGACTCCAGATTTCGATAAAACTCCAAGAAAAACTTTTTGATTAATGAGGTTGTCTTCAACTAGTAAGATATTTGTTTGTCTAAATTCTGAAAACTTAAGGAGTGTTACATCTTTATGATCTACAAAAGTATCTTTATAAATAGGTAATTTGTTCAGATTTGGAATATTTTGATTGTTTTCTTGTTTGGGTTCTAAGTAAATGTGTTCTAAAAGTTCTTGTATTTGTTTTTGTGTAAATGGTTTTTGAAGAGATAAACTTGTATTTGCATGCTTGATATTTGTAGTTAAGGAGCTAAATAGATTAGATACTGAGATAACAGTATGAGAGCTATTGAGTGCAGCAATGGCACTTTTAGTAAAAAGCTTTTCATCTAAGACAATGATGTCAAACTGAGAAAAATCAGGTAGTTTACAAAGGTATTCTTGTGCTTTGATTACTGTAATATCATGTTGCAGTTTTTCAAATATATTTTTACAGCTAATCGCTGCATTATCTGACATGTCACATACTAAAACTTTTTTATTTGGTATTTTTGAAATTGTATCACTGTTGGGAACTTCTTTATATTCTATATCAAAGACAAATTCTAAATTACCTTTTATATCATTTGAAGCATTAAGTTTACCGCTCATTAAGTGGCAAAGTTCTCTTGCAACAAAAAGTCCTAAACTATCATAGCTTCGTGTTTTTTCATTATAAT
>JGI10211J34971_10005161_pt1 | contig 10236 bp, 14 predicted proteins | sample Etolagsediment_FD_34971 | JGI IMG/M metagenome (IMG submission 34971)
GATATGCTTGTCTTTCATATCGTAGGCATAAAGCATCTTTCGGCGGCCCACCCGAAGCCTCCGATACCGGTAAGAAATGCTCATCCAAAATTCTCTTCTTCCTCTCAAGCCACAAAGTTGCCCCATCATACATCCAATCCCGAATCCTCTGAACTTCTTTCTTGCTTCCCCAACTCGCTACGCTAAACCCATCTTTTCCTGTAGCTTTCCGAACACGTCCATTCTTAAACCCCAATAGTCTTCTTACTGTTTCACTCAACCACAACAACCATGTTCTCTCACCGAATACAGAGACACGACAATTATCCCACTTCCCATAAATCCCAACAGAGCCATCCCCATCAAAAAACCCACGAAAGAAATGAGAAAATACATCATCCGGCACACATGGAACCACCATGTTTCCAAATGACTTAGCAGGTCTAATCCCTATCTTTCTCAACCTGTCCGCCATGTAACAACAATTCACAGACAATACCCAACACCTATCCCCATGAAGTCTCGGCCTGTTCTTTATCCCCATCACTGTCCTAATAGACTCAAGTAAGTCCAAGTCCACCTGATAGAGGGAAATCTTATCTCCACTCAGATTCCCGTCTGCATAAAGAAATCCCAACACATAAGCCGACTCAGGAGTCCAAGCATCAAAGAAATCAGCCCTAACCCTTTTTGAATGTCTTGTCTTATTTCTCCTACCAGTAACACCAAGAGCACTAGCAACAGAACGAACCCTCTGAATTGTGATACCAAGCTCGTCTGCACACTCTTTTGCACTCTTGGTCAAATAATTCCCACGAACAAATTCCTCTATCTGTTTTCTTTTACTTGACCTTCGATTCAAACCTTGACGAGATGCCCTCAAAACACAAGCCCTATAAGAAATATCCAATATCTCTGAACACTTCTCAGGGCCAAGACTCTCGTAATTTTCAGACAAAAATTTTTGTTTATCCATGACATACTTCCTCCTTTCATTAGAGGTTGCATATCAAAGAATTACGCTATCCTGATGGGCCATTTCGGAACAAATTTCCTATCCGTAAGAGCCACTTTCTTAATATTCCTCAAAGCAAAAGACTTGATATGTTTAGCTTGCATATCATAGGCATACAACATCTTACGTCTCCCGACTTTGAGACGAAGGTACTTAAATTCGTAGACAGCTACAATATACTTCTTTGTCTCGTTAGTCGTTGTCTTCGTGTAAGTTATGATAACTTGAACGCCACGAAGAGCCGCCTCTCTAATAGTCATCCTCTTATTTCTGGAGGCAAAAAGAGTTCCCGTAGCAGGCCGCATACCGGTTCTTCTGGGTCTCCGCTTCGGAGCCTTCTCTTCCTGTTGGGCAATGAACAATTCTCGGTTGATGCCCTTTTTGATGATTTCAGTGTAAGACCTTGGCATTCCTCACTCCACTCTTATGGGCGTCAATCTTGAAGCATTCCCAGAAACCGAACCCTTCTCTCCGACATTCAAGGATATACGTTTCTGTAACCTTGACCTCGAATTTAACGTGCAAAGCGGCAACCACTTATCCCTCTTTAACTTCCACGCCTTTCTAGCGGCATCCTCACGAGTCCGAGCCTTCACTTCCGTTTCTGCCAACACTCTTGTCATTCCTTTCGGACGGTCCTCCGGTGCTGCATACACCTTGTCCAAGTACACTCTCCAGGTCTTATCATTTGATACAAATGAAGCTGCTATACGTTCCGCTATCTTCGATTCGTCAATCATCAGCCTCCCCTTGAACCACCAGTTGTTGGTGAGACAATTCCGTTTCTGTTGGCTTCTGACTGAATGTCCTGTTGATACATGTAGTCATTCTCTGCCAAGTCAGCAGCATTCACTGTCGTATGAATGTCTGCCGGGTCATTGGAGTATGAAGTGCAAGCTCGTCCCAAATGAGAATCATCTATGGGTTCTTGCCGGAAAGCCCCATAATCCCCACCCCGACGAAGCCAATAAATTGCCGGACAATATTGGCCATGCACACAAGCTTGACAACCCTGTCCGGGCGGCCTAACCACAGTGCCTTGAGTTGGATATGGAAATGAAAGAGGCATCAGTTTTCCTTAATAGTACCACTTGCTTGACTCATTGCTCTCTTTGCTTTGGGAATCTTGATTTGATAGCCATACGCCGAGTCACTACCCCAATTTTCTTGATATCATTAAGATTTTTCGCCTCGGCAATCCCCTTGACCAATTCATCAAACTGGTCTTCTATTCTGCCAAGTTCCACATAAGCCTTTTGACGGCTTCTTCTCCATTGAGTTTTGGCTATTTCTTCCTTTGCTTCTTTCGCTTCAGCTAACCGGTCATCAATCTCTCTCCGAGTCATCAAGCAATGACCTTCAGGAGTGGACTTCTTCCAGCGATAACTTGTCGGAACGTGCAAGACTCCACGTATCATTTCTGCCCCATCTGGCATTGGGGCAATTCCTACCGTGCTTGTGTTTGTAATTGGCGTCATGTTCATGGAGTTACGATTCCATAATGTCGGATAGTGCCGAGAAGCAAATTAGACCCACCAAGGTTGAAAAATTTAATCCCATCAACTGCTCCAAGGTCGTAAAAGGTCCCTCCAACCGCCCGATACTGTGCATAAGAGTTATCTTTTGACCCGGAACATTGGGACAACGTACGTTTGTGCTCCGTCGTTGAAGCTGGCTGATAAAGGTAAAGCCAAAAGTCCGCCGCCTCTCCGCTACCATTGCCAAGAGCATCTTCTATGAACCCACGACTGTGACCAACATTGCCATTTCCACGATTGTCCGTATATCCATAGATGCTCGTTGTTATCCATACTCCCGATTGAGACAACCTGAAGCCAAGCTCTTGACTGTCATCCACGAATGTTATGCCTGTCCCATGAAAAAAATGAATATCATACGTCCCATCCACAACGAAATTTAGAGAGTCGGAATTACTGGCTGTCTGTGTAGACAGAGGAATTTCCCCACTGTTCCCGCTACCTCCTTGCCAACCTTGCCAACCTTGAGAACCTTGGAAACCTTGAAGACCACTCTCACCCAATCCTTGAAGTCCCTGAAAACCAAAACGACCTTGCCAACCCTGGAAACCAATCCAACCTTGATATCCCTGGGGACCTTGAGCACCAACGCCCGGAGTAGGAACAGAACCGTCCGGCAACGTACTCACCAAACTGAAATAATTAGACCTCACAGAAGCAGCATCAATGAATGCTGTGTAAGTCAAGCCTTCGTAAGCCGTTGCTAACAAAGCCTCTGCTGCATAGTCCGATGTCAAGGGGCTTTGACGAATTGCGACAATAGCAACTGTCCCATCCCTGAAAACCAGGTCACCTATCTTCATGTAGGTGGCAGTTGCCGATTCGTAAAACTCATCAATACATTGATAGACGTTCATGATTTAAGTTCCTTTATCATGCCCCTTCAGCCCAATCGTATCCAGCAGTCCTTTCCTGGGTCCCATCCACGTCCTGAGTAGCTGTCGTCAGGTTTGAACCTGGATTTACCTCAGCTACCGGGTCCAGAATGGTCTGATTGGAAATAACATTCCGCCGAGTGAGAGAAGTTCTCACCCTGGTCACTTCCAGTGGGCCACTACTCTCCAATGCCAAAACTCCAACCGGAATCCGAAAATCCTGCTCCCAGTTCATGCCTCCAGCATCATTAGAGGCTTTCCCCGGAGTGAAGTTTGTTCTGCCAACTTGGGCAGTTTGACCATAGTACAGGTCATCAATGTCCCATTGGACTCTATCGTTGTCAGCCATTTGAACCTCCTTTATTGGTCTCTACCAATTGCCCAATATCAAAGAATTATGCCTCAAAAATGGACATAGCCTGAATTGCATCGGCCAGATAAGGCTTAATGGCTTCATCCATAATCTCTTGCAGAGAATCTAAAGCCGCCTGTTGAGGCACATTGTCAACCTGTACCTCCATGATATTCTCTTCAATCGCCTGAATCATGGCAATCATTCCGTCCAGGGCCTGGTCAATGTTGGCCAAAGCCTCATCGTGGTCTTCTCCGGCTTCTTTTGAGTCTGCCATGGCTATCCTCTCTCTGGCAAGATTGTCAACAATTTTGGCTTCATCCATCAAAAAGTCTCCTTCACCGCAACTCTCTTATGATTGTATCAACAAAAATTTCAAGCTGTTTTGCTTTCTTGGATGGATAAACACCCTTCTTAGAAGCCTCACCGTAGGCTCTCTGTAAGTCACTAATGGCAATCCCCGCCCCCTTTGAAACCAACGCCAGCCCATTATCAATATTCATCTTCCGTTTGACTACCTGCTTGAACAAGTCAATCAACTCATCCTTCAGAGCTTCCCTCAAAACTGCCACAACCAACCTGTCAGCTATTCTGGATTCATTCATCAGAAATTCTCACTGAGATACTCTTTGGCATCTTCTTTGGTAGGCACTCCACCACTTGAAGCCACATCGTCTTCCCATTCCTGAAGCATCTGAAGAGCCTTCCCAACATCCGGACCCGGAGTCAATCCGAGCAACTCCATTATCTCTTTGCCATCCAAGATTGTCTTAGCACTCACCGGAGCCGGAGCACTCTGAATCTTCTCTATCTCCCGTCTCAAGTCTGGAATGTAGTTCTCAGACGGAATGTTTCCCAAAGCATCAGCTTCAGCCAAGTCAAGAACAGAGTCTACAAGCTCTTCCCCAACCTTACGAATGAATCTCCTAATAGCCTTTTGTGTAAAGCCACCCTTCCCCTGAAGAACATGGGGCCGCATGTGATTCTCAACCATCTTCCTCACGGTCGTTATCGTCTGACGGTCAAACTTCAATCGTCTCATGATGGCCTCTGCCATCTCCGCTCCTACCGTCTCATGTCCCAAGAACTGAATCTTCTCCCCAATCTCTTCTCTTGACTGAGGCTTGCCCACATCATGAAGAAGAGCCGCCAACTGATTCATAACCCCCGGCTTGGCATTCTGAAGAACCAACATCGTATGTTTGAAAACGTCTCCTTCTTTATGAGCCCGGCTGTCATGCTTGACTCCTACCATCTCCTGAATCTCAGGGAAGACATACGGAAGAAGGCCAACCACCTTCATCAACTTGATGGCGGTCCTCAACTTCCCCAACTTCATGACCTTCTCAAGCTCATCCCGAATTCTTTCCTCTGAGACTATCTGAATCCGAGACGCATTCGCCTTGACTATTTTCAAAATCTCCAGAGGAACTTTCCAGCCATACTTTGCCTGAAAGCGAACCAACCGAATCATCCGAAGAGGGTCGTCATTCAGAATCTTGTTAAAGTCAACTCCAGGATGTCCTCTCAAAACTCCCTTCTCCAAGTCCGACATACTCACTCCCGTCAAATCCTTGACCTCTCCCGTTGAAAGGTCCTTCATGAGCATGTTGACCGTGAAGTCCCGACGCTTCACATCTTCGTCCAACGTCCCAAACTCAGTCTCTCTCTGTCTGCTATCTTCGTCTGGAAAACTTTCCTTCTGAGTATCTGCAAACTCAATGACCGCTCCCTTGGTCTTGTAATCCTTGCCTTGATAAGTCACATCATCTTTGAAAGTGATTTGCCAAATGGGATACCCCGCCCCCATCTGTCTCGGCCTTGAAATGTCTCCAGGAAACTCTGAATAGATAAACTTGGTCAGCTTCTCTGCTCCATCCCTCATCTCTACTACTACATCCAAGTCTTTACTATCCAGGCCCAAAGCTTCGTCCCGTACGTACCCTCCGACACTAAAAACTTTCCCCCTAAATATAGTCCGAGGAATCAGTTTTTGGAACAACCTTTCCGTTTCTTTTTCTGCAACAGTCCCTAACAACATCTTAGCTGTTCGTAACAACTCTTTCACAATACCTTGCATTCGTCATCTCTCCAATAAGACAAGTCCAAACAGACCTCTCTATCCTTTCCTAAGAGAAGCAAATATCCCATACCTCTCTGCTTGCAAAAATCAATCGCCACAAATGCCTTAACTCTCACCTCAGATGACATCCATCCCTTTACTTCCACCAAAAATCTTCCTCTATCATCTTCAATAAGGAAATCTGGGACATAATAAGTCTCCAATCCTCTTTCCGACCTATAAGGAATACGTATTTTGTGTTTCTTCGTCCAAACAATCCCCCTGAAAGTCATACTCTCTCATTTGCTCTAATTCGTAAGAGCTATCATACCACTCTCTTTCACCATTTGAGCGAACATACCATCCTGTTTTCCACCTGTTGTTTCTGATTTGATACTTTCCCTCTGCTAACCTCTTTGTATATGTCTCAATCCTCTTCTTTAGAACAAGCGGGTCAGTAGAAGGATTCTTACGTTTCATCAACTCTGAACGTCTTTTCCTCTCTTTGTCTGTAGAACACGCCACTTTCTGCTTCTCTCTATGCTCCACATCCCGCATTGGATTTTTGTCAGAAATCTTTTTCCTCACTTCTGCACGTTTAGAGACATTAGAATCTCCTATTTGGCTCGGTCTCTTCCTTCCCGTCCAAAATACGGAAATCTTGTCTTGTGCCACACCTTGCCACATCGGATTATTGTCCGACATCCTTTGAGACGCCTTTTTTCTAATTTCATCGGTCATCTCAAAATGACCAACTGAAAAGTCTTTACCATAAGCAGCTATCAATCCACAACCACAACCACATGGCTTCTCCCATTCTGTCAACATCCTAGACGTTTCTTTTTCTTTATAATCCACCCAAGAAACTCTGCATATCTCACATTTACCGACATGTCTAAACCATCTTGAATGTCCGAATTCTTTACCACAAAACGAAGTTTTAGGAAGGTCAATTTTAGGCTTTGCCATTGCAAACCCTCATTTTTAAGACGTACCCTCCAACTGCAAAAGCTTTGTTGGCAAAGGGAGTGCCACGCAAAACCTTCTTCATCAACCTTTCAACCTCTTTCTCCGCACGGGTTGAAATTACCTGCTTGGCCAGTTTGAGAATATCTAAAGGTATGGACTTACTCATCCTCTATGCACCTCATCCATCCAGGTCTTGGCGGGCTCTTTGGCTTTCCCCATCACCCAATCTGCGAACAACTCACAATAGAACTCATCAGCATCCGTTGTGGCATAAGCCGAAGAGAACCAAGCTTGCTTCTCTGAACTTCCAGAATCACCTCTCCGAATCCAGTCAACTCCCACAAAGTCTTCTGGCACTCCATATCGCTGACTCACTTCCAAACGACTTGCTGGTGACTCTTCTACAACACCAATCCACTTTCCTCCACCCTTCACGCTGAACTTACGTCCCACAATCTTCATCACATCACCAGTATCCCGATGCTCAATAATGTCACCATTATGGAGGTCCACCCGACCAGCTTTCTTCTGACCAAACTTCCTCCATATCTCAAGTTTTTGAGCTTGAGATATGTTCTTCCTCAGATTTCTGTGACCTAACTCATGAAGCAAATCACGAACAGAATCCCGACTGGCCGAAGCCTTTCCAAATCTTATCCGGATAGAATCTTCTCCCGGATAGTACTCTGCCATCCGTCCGCCCTTCAAAGTATTCGTAGCAACCACATCCCCATAAGCCAAAGCCCCAAATCCCTTACCAGACACAAACCGGTCTGCCATATCCAACATCTTTTTCACATCATCCACATCGGCTGAAGCCTTGGCATCGTAAATCAAGTCCCAATGCCCATGCTTCTCTTGAGACATTCGGCCACCTTCTGCAAACTCAAGGTCTCCATAAACCTTCCCAAAAGAGGCTGTCGGCATGTTATGCTTGCCAACCAAGAAGTCCACCAACTCAGCCTTGCTCATTCTCTTTTTCTTGGAGACCATCCGAATCAGGTCATCAGTGAGAATCCCTGACTGAATCTTGTCAAGCAAAGCACCCCGCCCACGTCTACCTCCAAACCAGAGCAAAAAATCTTTCCAGTCCATTGGGCCTGGAGGTCCTACATACACCTGCTTCCGGAATGGCTCTGAATCCTTTTCAAAAAGACGCTTAACCTTCGTCTGAGGAAAGAAGTCCGTGACCCAATACTCATCACCCATATCCCGGATGTAAGCCGCAGGCCACTTCTTCGTAGCCATGAACAGGATGCTTTTATCTCCAAACTGGTACCAATGACTTATCTTGGCCTTGATAGACCGACCAGCCTCTCTCTGAGTTAGACCGGCTTTCTTCTCTCTCTTCTTTCTTGCCCATTCTGGCCAAGTCAGTGGGTCATCAGCCTCAATGTCAACAACTTTGTACCCAAGGTCACGATAAGCCTGCTTTAACCTTTCTCCAATCTCTTCCGCTTCCTCAAAGGTCTCACTCCGAACCGTATCATTCTTAAACCATTCCCTCCTGGCTCTCAACCACCAAACTTCGGCATCCTTTATTGGCTCTGGAGGCTTCTTTGGCACATACCCATACGCCAAGCCGTCAATGTGAGTCCGGTCAAAGATAGCATCTCCCGAAGTGCTCTCTACTCTCTGAAGAGCCTCTTTGTAGATGTCTTCCTGAAGGTCACCCTTTCCCCACTTGTCCTGTTGATTCCACTCCTCAATCACATCCCTGGCTGCCTCACCCACCACCGGCATCAAATCCCTCAGCTTGAGAAGCAACGTGGACTTACCGCTACCTGGAGGCCCGGTCAGAATGATACTCTTGGCCTTGATAGACCGACCAGCCTTCCCTAATTCTCTGGCCGCTACTAACTGATTCTTTCTTTGCCTTCTCTTAAGACGCAACCTAAGCCATGCCATGTCTTGCTCTCTCTTCTTCAAAGGAATCCGTTCCGTCTTTGTCCCAACAGACCTCTTGAACTCCTCCGTAAGCCTCACAAATTTCTTATAAAGCTCCGTTCCCCTCTTAAGCTTATTGTCTGCTTTTCCCTTTGTCCGTTGAGTATGAAAACCTCCAGAAGGGAACGCATTCAGCAACTGAGCATCAAGCATCTCCATAGGAGCATTCTGTAAAGCCATCACCTCTGCATCCGTAAGACCGTGCTGCTTCATCATCCAATCACGAAATGTGATAACCGGCACTTCTTCCTCCCGATAAGAAGGAATGCCGTTTCTTCCCGCCAAATCCTTCAATTGCTCAAATGAAAGACTCTTCAGGTCAACCACATCAGCAGCCTGTCTTCCATAGTCCCGCCTCCGACGTAACAGAGAACCACAAGCCCTCTTATCTGGGTCATTGTCTGTGTCCGGGTCACGCTCCGAAGGTGTCTTTCTCTTCTTGCGATACCGCTTCTTCAAGTCATCCCGTGGAGGCTTTTGGTGTGGTTCTCGGTCTCTGCCTTTAGACGTACCTCCCCCGTCCTCCATCAAGTCTTTATCCTTGCGGTGTCTCTGTTGACCTCTCCTTGACAAGATGTCTGCCGCTATGCGGTCAGCTATCTCTTGCTCATTCATTTTCTCGTCAAGAAATCATTCGCAATCCGGTCAACCATAGCATTGGGGTCCCAATCAACCACACTGGCCGTCTTCTTCTTGGGATGCTTGGACTCAATAAGGGTCTGAACCATCTTCATCAAGTTATCAAACAGCCCAAGGACCTCTGAAGGAGTCACCTGACCATCCTTCTGAATGAGTTCAACCTCCTGCTTAAGCTCATTCACAACAGTGTCCAGACTTCCCTCATCCTGGCCTTCCTCTGAAGGAGCTTCCTCTGAAGGAGTTTCTTCCTCTGGAACAGACTCTTCCTTCTTTCCTTCCTCTTCAGGAATCTCTTCCTCCTGAACCTCCTCTTCTACCTCTACCTTCTCTTCAGGAACTTCTTCTTCCTTTTTCTTCTTGTCTTTCTCTTTGTCCTTGGGAGCTTCCTTCTTTGGCTTCCCTCCCTTCTCTTGAAGTTTCTTCTTGACCTTATCCTTGACCTTCTTCTTGTCCTTATCACTCAACTGAGCGAACCGGACAAAGACTCCTTTCGTGGCAACCGAAGCTATCATCAATCTTTGAAGTTCCATGACTCACTCCTGTGTAGCGTGTTCAACAGCCTCATCAATGTCTTGTTCTGAAGCATCCGGCGGCAACACATCAGCCAACTCGTCTGCTAACTCTTCTACCTCTGGAGAGTCTGTCTCCAAAGCAGACTCTTGAGATTCCTCTTCTGAAGGTTGAGATTCGTCTCCGAAACCTCCAAATGAAGACTCATCACCAAAACCTCCTCCAAAGCCACCCTCTTCCTCTTCTCCTTCACCAGTCATTTCCAATCCGAGATACTCAGCAACCTTCTCTACGATATTGGTTTTCTCCACCAATGCTCTGCCGGTCTCACTGTTGACCTCTTCAACCAA
>JGI10211J34971_10005163_pt1 | contig 10231 bp, 8 predicted proteins | sample Etolagsediment_FD_34971 | JGI IMG/M metagenome (IMG submission 34971)
AACAACATTATTATCAACGTTTGAGATATTTACAAATGAGACAACAACAACAAATGGGATTTGGTTTAGAACAACAAGGACAATATCAACATCAAACACAACAACGGCAACAACGACAACAACGACATACACCACAACGACCACGTAAATACACTCATAGAAATAGTAATTGGAGACAAAAACGTATAAGACAATTACAACAAATGAAATCTGCTAGAAGTCAAGCTATATCTAATGTGGGTGCAAATAATCAAAATGTTGTTAGAGACATTGTTATGTAATTTATAATATAAGTATAAAATTGTTTATTTTAATATAATTTGATTATATATTCAAAATATATTAAAATAGTGTGATATTGTGATATGAAAATTGCTTTAATTACTGGTATTACTGGACAAGATGGTTCATATCTTGCTGAATTATTGATTGGAAAAGGTTACGTAGTCTATGGTTTAATTAGAAGAGTTTCTAATATTAACACAACTAGAATTGAACATTTATATGGGAATGAAAAATTAATATTAAAATATGGTGATATGACTGATAAAACTTGTTTTATTACTATTTTAAATACTATTCGTGTTGAAAATGAAGATTTAGAAAGATTAGAAATATATAATTTGGCGGCGATGAGTCACGTTAAAGTTTCATATGAATTACCAAATTATACAACTGATGTTTGTGCTATTGGTGTTCTAAATCTATTAGAAGCAATTAGACATAGTCCATTAAAAGACAAAATTAGATTTTATCAAGCATCTACTAGTGAAATGTTTGGTGACACTAAAGTTGCTCCTCAAAATGAAAATACACCATTTAATCCAAATTCACCTTATGCTATCGCTAAATTATATGGTTATCATATTACTAACTCTTATAAAACTGGTTATGGTATATTTGCTTGTAATGGTATTTTATTTAATCACGAAGGACCACGAAGGGCTCATAATTTTGTTACAAGAAAAATAACTATGGGTGTTGCTAAAATTATGAATGGTATTGATGATTATATTAGTTTAGGTAATTTAGATTCTAAACGTGACTGGGGACACACTAAAGATTACTGCATTGATTTAGATTCCAAAATTTTAACACCAAGTGGATATAAATCTAGAGAAGAAATAAAAATAGGTGATAGTATTATTAATTATAATTTAAATGAAAATAAATGGGAAAAAGATATAATTGATGAAGTTTTTGATGTTGAATATGAAGGAAATATGTACACATTTAAAGGAAATGGTTTTAAATTTAGATGTTCTGAAAATCATACGATTTATTATCAACAAAAAAGTAAAAAATCAAAAAATTGGGGAAATTGGGGAATTTTTAAAAAAATAACTGCAGGTGAAATGTATAGATTTTTTGAAAATAAAAGTTTAAGAAGTAAATATGATTACAGATTTCCTGGAATGATAGGAAATTTTGAATCTAATGATGTTAATATTAAAGATGATATGATTAAATTAATAGGATATTTACTTACAGAAGGATGTTTATCAAAATCAAAAAAAATAGGAGGTGGTATGTGTTTATCCGTATCACAATCCAAAAAAAAATATTTTAATGAATTAAATTTATTAATAAAAAATTTAAATTTAAATTTTAGATTAAGAGAAAGACCAGATGAAGTTTGTGAATTTATTTTTGATTCTAAAAGTAGAGATTTAATTTTAGATTATTTTGATACAAATGATATTCATATAATGCCTTCTAATTTTTATAATTTATCATCAAGACAAGCAAAAATTTTATTTAATTCAATGATGAATGCAGATGGTTGTTGGGCTAGTCTCATATATACTTCAAAAAGATATAAATTATCAAAAGATTTTAATTTTATCTGTAATTTAGCAGGATTTAGAACTAAAATTCATTTAAGGAAATCTGGTATATATAATGTTCAAATTTTTTCTCACGCCAAAAAATCTGTTTATCAATATGTAACTAATATTAGTAAAAATTATTGTCAAGAAAATATTTGGTGTGTTAAATCAAGAAATAATGGTACAATAATATCTGAAAAATCTGGAATTAATGGTACTTTTATTTCAGGAAATTGTAATGGTATGTTTTTAATGCTACAACAAGATGAGCCAAATAATTATGTTCTTGCTACTGGTAAGCAGTATTCTATTAGAGAATTTGTAGAAATGGCATTTAAAGTTGTTGATATTGATATTGAATGGGAAGGAAAAGGTCTAGATGAAGTCGGTGTTGATAGTAAATCTGGAAGAGTTTATGTGAAAATTGACCCTAAATATTTTAGACCAAATGAAGTTAGTAATTTATTGGGTGATCCAACTAAAGCACAACAATTATTGGGATGGAAACATAAATATGATATTCATGCTTTGGTAAATGAGATGGTTCATCATGATTTAAAATTATATAGCAATAACTAATTCAAGTTAATATTTTAATCTGTTAATATTTTTAATTTTATAAATGACCTTTAAATAATATTATATTTTGATATATAATTTATTTTTTTTTAAGGTCAAGTGATTTTTTTTTCTGGTTGTCTCCATAGCCTTTAAATAAAATTATATTTGTATATAATATATTTTTTTCAAGGTCAAGTGATTTTTTTTTCTGGTTGTCTCCATAGCCTTTAAATAAAATTATATTTGTATATAATATATTTTTTTCAAGGTCAAGTGATTTTTTGTGTCCTGTGGTTTTCTCCAGAGCGCCTATCTAGACTTAATTAGTATTTTATTTACGCTGTGATTTACGCAGTCTTACTAATCTTTTCATGGATATTTCGAACATAATGGACTAGACTTATAGAGATGTTAGATGACTATCTATAAACCCGTATTGGATTGCCCATTATATTCTATCATGGACATTATTATATTTATATTTATATTTATATGTTTTGGTTACAAATAAATATAATATATAGTGTGTAGTATAATAACTCAATAAAACTATAATAAATAATTTCCATTGGTATAAAACTATCATTTTTTTTACGTATAATGAAAAATAATGAAAATTTATACAATTATATACTATTTCTTACTCTTTTTAATAAATAAAATATAATTAATGTTAGTAATATTACATTTTTAGTTAAATTACTCCGTATATTAATCAAACGAGACAAAAATGGATTAAAATTGTTTATGAGTGTATTTTTTGATATATCACCATATAAAACATATTGTGCCAACCAATAAGCATATGTTGCTGAAAAATGTGTGCCGATAAAACTACCACCAGACAATGAATATAGATTAGTTGCCTCTTTATTAATAAATGGTAATGAATCATATGTCATTGGACGAGACCCCTTCCACACTCTTATAATTCTCTTCCATGTTATACCATTTTCTTTCAGTAATTCAAGGACATTTTGTAATTCTTTATTTATGTTTTTGTTTGTGTTCATATTTGAGTTATTCTCTGTATTTAATGGTAAATATTCAGATGTTTCTTCTTCTCCAATTATTATCTTACACGTAACACGAATATGCCGTTTTTCTTTGTCTAATGGTGTTATAAATGTATTACCATTCATATAAAAGCAGTCTGGCATAGTTGTTTTGTTATTTAACTCTAAATCAACAGAATAGCCATTTACTGGTTTAATCATATTGTGGGCTTTAGAATGTTTTGTCAATAGTTTATGTAGGGTTGTTCCGGGTGTTAAAATAAGTGTTTTACATATATATTTTGTTTTATTTGTTTGAATAATATAACCATTATTTGTTTGTATATTTGCATAATATAGCACTTTTTCTGGGACAAAATCAATACTCCGCGTTAATGATAGGCGATATTTAAGATTTTTGAAGTAATTCTTGTGATAATACGATGTTTTTTGTTCTTTACATTGTGTATAATTGTCATTATTGATTAAATTGTATGATTTTAGCAGTTTTTCACTATATTTAGACAATTTTATCATCATTTCTCTATTATTTGCCATATTAAAGGCATTTTCGTATAAAAAATATGGTAACCAAGTCAAGTCTATTCCTTTAAACTCAAATGATTTGCGGAGTGCCCATAATTTGGCAGGTGATGTATCTGGAGCATATTTAAGTGTACCTAATCCAGAATGTGTTGTAGCATTTATTGTTGTATTTGGGTCTAAAATGAGGATTTTAGGGTGCTGTTTTTTAGTTTTAAACTCTAATTCTGATAAAAAAAATACTGTGTGAAGACCAAAACAACCACCACCAACGATTATATAGTCATATTCAACAAAAGAGTGTATATTTGGTTCTCTATTCATTTTCCGTATATAGTTTATAAAAAAGTGATTATAAATCCCTATATAATTAATTAAATATTATATATTGATACAAATAATTTATATACATTTTTTAATATATAAATATGTCTGTTAATATTGAAAGTATTCCAAAAACATTATTATTGCGAAAATTGTGGGAAAAATCACAAACTGCTGGTTTTTTTTCTAGGTCTGGATTTCCAGCGCCAGCTTTTGATGAACAAAAAGCGGTGAATGCTGTGAATGGCTATATTGACTATTTTCAAGGTCGTGTAATCAAATGTGATATTAGTGGTGATACTGCTGATCCTTGGTTATATGATCGTGACAATGGTGAAGGAGCTTTTCAAAGAGTTGTTTCACAACTTCGCAATGTTTAAATATTATTTTTATAAAAACCAAAAATCCAGTCGCGCACCGAACGAGTTAGTGGAGCGAAGCGACACTACGAGTGAGTTAAAAATAAAAATAATTATATTGAAAAACGCTACGAATGGCGTTTTTCAATATAATTATTTTTATTTTTAGTAAAGATAATACTCTCCATTAGTATCATCTAAACATATATTATACTTATTATAAATGTAATCTTCACTATCACTTTGTGAAGTATTTTCTTCTGATGATGTGTCATCATCACTTATTAAATCTGATGAATATTCAGATGATTCTTTTCCAAAAACATTTACCTTCTTAAAATAATCAAGTATTGTTTGTTGTCTCATTTTTTTCTTCTTTTTTGCTGGTTCATCAAAGAATGATGCTTTTATATTATCATATGATGTATTGTCCTCTAATGAATCATAAATAAATAATAAATTTACTACATCAAAATATAAATCTGCTTCGTGTATTGTTATTTTATTAAAATCTGTGATATGTATTGTTGACAAATTATTATCAACTGGTATTTGATTGGTATCAATGTTTTTAATTTTTTTTGTTACACCCATTATAAATGTATATAATTTAATTACTAATTTATTAAAAATGTATTTATTTTTAGTTTTCATAAAATAATTAAAACGCCGATTAATAAAATTATAATCATCTTCTGGTGTCTTTTTATCTAATATTTCCCACTCTGTGTCTTCTATTTTTGATTTAATTGTTCTATCAAGATAATTATACTCAATGTAGTTATTTAACCATTCTTTGAATTCACCTATCGTAAATTGGACATCCATTGATATTAACACTTTTTTTTCTGATTCATCTTCACTTTCTGAGTAAGATGAAAATATTATTTCTATTTCGTTTTTTGATGATAATTTATTTAATACTATTTTATTGACTTCCGTATCTTTATATGTTGAGTTTTCATTATAGAATACTATTCTATTACCTATAAGCGGTAAGAATGTTTTAATATCATCTTCTATAATCATATTACGCAATGGTCTTAATTCATCATCTCTTAGTCTTATTTTAGTGTATTTATTTTTATACCTATTATATATATTCATGTATACATATTCTTATACTATATTATAAAATATAAAAATTAATAAATCTTTAAAACATAAAAATGATAGTTTTTTATTCTAATAGAAATTATTTATTAGAGTTTTTAAAATGTCACATTCTTCAGATATTAAAAAATTGTTAGGTTTCCTTTCCGAAAAAGAGGAGAAAATTAATCATCAAGAATTTAAATCATTAAACAATGTTGGTAAATATTGTAATTTTGTAATAGATACTCTAACTCGTAAACAATATATTGTTATTGGGTGTAATAAAACTATCAGTGTATTTGATGCATTAACATTAAAAGAACAATTACTAAAAAAAATAAATCTTAATGACAGTTTAATGTCATTAGCAACTTATTTTGATAATAATATACTTTTCGTTGTTACAAACGAAATATTTAGTAATATAATCAAAGTATGGAATGTATTTGATGGTGTTTGTGTAAAGACATTAACAGGTCATACTGATCATATACATATTCTTCATACATTCACTAATAAAAAGACTGGTAAAGTGTATATTGTTAGTGGGGGTTGGGATAAGACTATCAAAGTATGGGATACGTCAAATTGGACGTGTATCAAAACGATACAATACACCAAACGTTTAATTGAATGTATATATTCATTCAATACTTTTTTAAAGTATGAATATATAAAAAAACAATTAGAAAGTTTGAATACTCATACAAATATTGTATGTAAGGATATAATTACACACTATTTATTACCATATAGTTATGAACCATCAACATATATTCTTATTGGTGATTCTCGTAATAACTTAGATGTTATTGATACATCTAATTGGTCTTGTAAATCGATCAATTGTGGTAATACGTATTATAGTATATCATCATCAACAACATATACTGATGCAAAGACTGGTGAAGTCTTTATAGTTATTGCATCAGATGATAAGTATACTATAAAGGTATTGTATGCATCAGATGGGACTTGTATAAAGACATTATATGGTCATACTAATGTAATATGGTCTCTATCTACATTTACTGATGAAAAGACGAATAAAGTCTATATAATTAGTGGTAGTAGAGATAATACTATCAAAGTATGGGATACATCATTGAACAACCCATGTATAAAGACATTAACGGGTCATACCTCTGATGTGACCTATGTTTCAACATATACTGATCCATTGACGAATAAAGTTAATATTGTTAGTGGGAGTTGGGATAACAATATAAAAATTTGGGACTTCTAGAAGTGCCAAATTTTTATACCTTTTATAAATATTAATGTATGCATATTCTTATACTATATTATAAAATATAAAAATTAATAAATCTTTAAAACATAAAAATAATAAAAATAGAAAACCCATTAGTGGGTTTTCTATTTTTATTATTTTTATGTTTTAGTTTGTAGATTGATAATAGTCATTTGGAATACCTAATCCCATTCTAATATCATCATTCTTTAATGTATGATCTAATGTTTGCATATCACATCCATATTTACCTAATGTATCATATACTGCATAATCACTTGGTAATGTATCAAAACCAGTTACATTATTATACAATTTACCACCATTCATTGTTTTTTCATCAGCATAAATCCATTGAGATTGTGTTACTGAATCTGATTTTGTATCATAATAACAAGGTTTTTGTGGTGTTGTTAAACTATCCATTGATACAAATTGTTCCATTGTTGATGGTGCATTTTCTTTATAATATGATGGTGTATCCATTATATTTGAATCGAAATTTGGTGTATTATAATCTGTAGTGTAATAATTTCCCTCTTTAATACCACCAATTCCTGGTTCATAATATCTATCTATTCTATAATCACCTGTTCCATCTCTTGTTTCATTATTAAACATCCGTTTATTTGGAATTGATGATTCATAATTAGCCATTTCCTCCATCATTTGTGGTTGCTCTTGTTGCTCTTGTTGTGTATCATTTTCTGGTGCTGGTGCGGGTGCTGTTGTTGATGTAGATGATGATGCTTCTGCTCGTTTCTTACTAGATTTATTCTTGTAATATTCACGACCCCGTGGTGATGATGTAAACATACTTCTTACTGGTAATGTAATTTGTAAATTAACTTCTGTTAATATATAATGAATTACTAATATTACTAATAATGTATTGATGATTAGTCTCATTATGCAATATATAATAAGTTAAGATTAAAATAATTAGTATAACTTATATTTTAGTATATTAGTATATATTAGTAAATTAAAATTATTTATGTATTTATAAAAATGAATTGGTGAATATTATAATTTAAATACACAATATCTAATATAATATATGTTGTTGCGTTTTTGAGTTATTGTGTTATTCTGTTGTTGTATTAATACTGAATTATAAAAATGTCGTCGTGTGCTACTGATTCAAAAGCAAATGAAATTAAATTTGAAAAAGCTCGTAATTTGTGTTGTAATAAAATATATAACCTATTAAAATCAAAATCTACATATATTAAAAATAGCAAATACTATACTGGTAAGACACAGAGATTTACTAAAAAAATATTAACTGATTATAGTAATAAAATTGAAGATGGTGTTTATAAATACGCTATTAATAAATGTGGTGGTGAATTTCATCAATTAAAACAATTTAAGCGAATATATATGAATAAATTGATGTCAATATATCTCAATTTAAATCCAGATAGCATTGGGATGTTAAATAAAAATTTGATTATACGACTATTTAATGGTGAAGTTAATGGTGATGATATGGCATTTATGAGTCCAGATGAATTATTTCCAGAACACTGGAAAGAGATTAAAGAGAAACACGATAGTAATGAAAAATACATATATAGTAAGAAGTTTGGTGCTATATCATCAACTGAATTATGCTATAAATGTAAAGTGCCAAATACTGTTACTTATTACAGTCTTCAGACTAGAAGTATTGATGAACCAGATACCACTTTTTATATTTGTACTAATAAGAAATGTGGTAATAGATGGAAAAATTAAATATATTAAAAATAATTATTTTTAAGTCCAAACTCTGGACTTAAATATAATTATTTTTAATATATTTATATTGAATTATATATTTAATTATATTACTATGAATATTTATATTATATGTGGCATATTATTAATTATATTTATTATTTCTATATTATACCTAAGGGGTGATAATAGTGAAATGATATTATTTGGATATAATGGTAAAAAAAGAAGTTCTTTTTGGAGTAAACAGAAAAATATTAATTTATCTAAATCATTAGATGATAAAAGAATTACAAAAGAGTTAATTACTTTACCTAAAAATAGTAAATATGAATTTAGAAATTTAGATATATTAAATGATAGTAAATGTTTAATTATGATTCATAAATTTATTAAAAATAACTATACTAAACAACAGCAGTTTTCATATGATTATATTAGATGGAGATTTAGATTTAGTGAGCCGGAATTAATGATTGGTTTATTTTTAAAAGATAAGAATGGAAAAGATAGTAATAAATATAAATATAATTATGAAAATTTGATTGGGACTATTTTTGCTTGCCCTACTAGATTAGGTGTTAATAATGGTGACTTATTAGATGTGTTATATATTACATTTTTATGTGTTAAAAGAGAATTAAGAGGTAAGAAAATAGCACCTATTCTAATTTCTGAAATGATTAGAAGATGGAAAAATGCTAGAATATATAAATTTCCAATTTTTGTTATAGACGATAGACCATTGCCTAATATGAATATTGAGAAAAAACTATTATATAAAATAGAACCGATTACAATATTTAATAATTATTTAAAAGATAAAGTAAGCGATAAAGTAAGTGATAAAGTAGACAATGATGTTGTGAATGATGTTGTGAATAATATTACGGATGAAAAGGGCGATAGTTATGGTCATAGTAATAAATGTGAAAGTGATGAAGATCAAGATATAAAATTTATAAAAATTAGTCAAAATGATGATAATATGATTGATTTTGCATATAAAATGTATAATCGTTTAGCTTCTAATGAATGGGCTGTTTATCAATATATGGGAATGCCTGAATTTAAGCACTATTTATTTAACAATGAATTAGGTATTTACACTTACTTTATAACTGATAATAAATTTAATAAAATTGGATTAATTACAACTGTTAATGTGTCTGTATCAATGAAATCTGGAATTGTTAATGATAGTAGTGATAAAATTGTGTTTATTCAATATATTTTACTTGATAATTATAATAAGGTGAATTCTGATATTTTATTGAAAAATAAAAGCGAATTCAAGAAAAATATTATTAAAAGCTTTATGAAATTTCTTAATAAAAGTAATAATAAAACACTGAAGTTTATTGCTTATATTACTGATTACAATGATTATTCTAATAATTTTATTTCAAAATATGTTTATAGAAAAGGATATGTCCATGCTTATAATTACTCATTTAATGGTTTATTAGGTGATAAAAATAAATATAATAATGGATTTATGATGCTTCATTTATAAATGTAAATGTTATTGTTAATCTAATTGTGATT
>JGI10211J34971_10005164_pt1 | contig 10229 bp, 4 predicted proteins | sample Etolagsediment_FD_34971 | JGI IMG/M metagenome (IMG submission 34971)
CGCTGAAATTGGCACCAAAGTCTCTATAAAAAGACAGGAAATTGTGGATAGCTGGCCAGCGGATATCAATGATTGCGCAGCCCGTCGCGATTGGGGCTGGCAACCGAAACATGACTTTGACCGGGCATTTGATGAATATCTGATCCCCAAGATCAAGGAACACTATCAGAAGTAAACTTCGGGTCCCAAATTCCCGAGCTAACCTGTATTATTCACCAGACTTTGTGATGAGATGGTGCAGATGGTTGATTATGCAAGGCATACGTAGAAAAATGAGCGAAGTTGTACTGTACTGTACATTGAGAACATTTTTCGAGTATAACGCAGCTGAATTGACCAGATCCATCTTCGTAATAAATTTCTCGTGAATAATGCAGGCTAATACAACCTGAATATTCAGTTGAGGAAAAAATGAATACTATAAAAAATCGTATCGTTGAAGAATTGCAGAGTATTACTGATGCCGGTCTGTATAAGGCGGAACGCATTATTGATTCGCAGCAGAGCGCAGCCATCCAGGTCAACAATGAAACGGTCTTGAATTTCTGCGCCAATAATTATCTGGGACTTTCCAATCATCCGCAGTTGGTAAAAGCAGCCCAGGAAGGTTTGGAACAATGGGGATTCGGTCTCAGCTCGGTACGCTTTATCTGCGGAACCCAGTCAATCCACAAAATATTAGAACAGAAATTGTCTGAATTCCTGCACAAGGACGACACCATTCTGTATACATCCTGTTTTGATGCCAACGGTGGATTGTTTGAAACTCTGCTGGACCCCGAGGATGCGATCATTTCTGATGCATTGAATCACGCTTCGATTATTGACGGAGTTCGCCTCTGTAAAGCACAGCGATTTCGCTATCCCAATTCTGACATGGCTGAGCTGGAGAAAATCCTGCAAAAAACACAGGATGCCAGGACGCGGCTGATCACCACTGACGGTGTCTTTTCCATGGATGGTTATGTGGCCAAATTGGTTGAGATCTGTGATCTGGCTGAAAAATATAATGCCCTGGTACACGTGGATGATTCGCATGCCACGGGATTTTTTGGAGCAACGGGTCGTGGCTCCATTGAGTACTGCGGTGTTATCGATCGAGTGGATATTATCACTTCTACTTTGGGTAAGGCCATGGGCGGTGCCTCCGGCGGTTTCACTTCCGCCAGCCAGGAAGTCGTTGACTTTCTGCGTCAAAGATCCCGTCCCTACCTGTTCAGTAACACCTTGGCCCCCGCCATCGTTTCCGCCTCAATTGCCGTTTTGGATATGTTATCCGCCACTACCGAATTGCGGGATAAGCTGGAATCCAACACCCAGTACTTCCGTCGTGAGATGACCGCTGCGGGATTTGATATCAAGCCGGGGGAGCATCCCATCGTACCCATTATGCTCTACGACGCCCGTTTGGCTCAGGAGTTGGCGGCAGAACTGTTGCAGGAGGGAATCTACGTCATAGGATTCTCCTTCCCGGTGGTTCCCAAAGGTGAAGCACGTATCCGCGTCCAGGTGAGTGCCGGTCATGATCAACAGCATCTCGACACAGCCATCGCCGCCTTTAAGAAAATTGGAAAAAAAATGGGCATCATTAAATAATATCCCTATTCGTGTTTAGCCAGTATTCTGGACTGGGAGTTTTGGGGATGATCAATGGAGTATCATGTTGAAAAAATCAATAACCCTGCTGTCGCTGGGGATAGCGCTGCTATTGACGGGGTGTGCGGGAAACAAACCGAATCCTCTGGAAAATCTGCCCAATCTCAATACCATCTGTGGTTCAGACAATGCCCAGGCCCGGAAATTTTACAGTTATGGGATTGCTGCGCAAAATATGGAATATCCCGATCATTCTCGGCGTCTGTTCATTGAAGCCATCATGCTGGATCCGTCCTATTGCGACGCCATGGATCGCCTGGCATTGATCTATCAGGAACGACGTAATTACGATCTGGCCATCTACTGGTTCAATGAATCGCTATCACTTAACCCAGACAATACTGTCGCCCTTGGATACCTGGCTGAATCCTATTCTCTGTCTGGATCTGAGCCGGAAGCCCGCCGGGTATTTCGCCAGTTAATTTCCCTCGCTCCAAACCTTCCGGAGGGCTATTATGGACTGGGACTGTCCTATTTGCTGAGCCATGAAGGGGATAGTGCCCTGGTTTATCTGAAAGAAGCCAATAAACAGGTAAATCGAATTGATGTATCCATGGTGAGTCGAGATCAGATCTGGAATCTGATGGGCCGGGCTTATATCGAGGCCGATAGCATTCCACAGGGTATCAATTACCTGCAGCGCTCGTATAATTCTTTTAAAAATGATGGCAGCACCAATGGTTTTCTGGCAATTGGACTTTTTAAATCAGGCAGCATCAACAGCGCTCGCGATTATATGCGTCTGGCTATGCAGCGTGATTTTCTACCCGATGACAAACTACTGATTGACCTGGATCTGTTAACTCTGAAAGTATCAGAACGGTTTGACGATGGATCCCCCAAGGTGACTCAGTATATCAATAAGGATGATGAATCTGTTTATAAAACAATCAGTTGTGTCGATGCGGACTGCAACCAGTCTATCATTTCCGGTTACTATCCCAACGGCAGCATCCAGGAAGAGTTGACTTACTCAAATGGTCAATTGAATGGTCCGGTGCGCAGCTATCATGAAGATGGCCGACTGGCTTCTACTCGTCAGTATCAGCAGGACCTTGAACACGGGGAATTTGCCAGCTACAATAGTGCTGGAATCCAAATCAGTGCCGTATCCTATCTGGATGGCCAGCTCCATGGACCCTATCAACTCTGGTACAAAAATGGGACTCTGCGTGAGAAGGGAAGATACAATCTGGGGACCCAGGTGGATACTTTGCGCATGTGGTACCCATCCGGGCAAATTCAGCAAAAAGCCATTTATTCAGATGGATTACTCACGGGCCGCTATCTGTATTGGCATCCCAATGGAAAGCTTGAAATAGACGGTCAGTACCATAACGGTCGCAAGGATGGCTGGTACCGCACCTGGTACGATACCGGCCAGCCCGCATTTGAAGCCCGCTATGTGGATAACGTCATTGCGGGGAAGGCATACGAATGGTTTTCTTCAGGGGAGTTGAAAAAGGAATACAGTGTGAACGGCAAAATGGGAACCGTCACATATTATGACTCCAATCAACAAGTGGAAGCCAAGGAAGAATACAATTATCAGGATAACTGGGAGTACCTCAGGTAGGACTGATTTCCCCCTTTATTGATATCCCCGTTCTGAACTTCAGCCCATCATTCCAGGTTGTTATCCCGGATGCACTCCGTCACTATTCACCCAGGATGACAGCAACCATCATGACGATATCCGGGACATAGAGATACCCATCTCCATCCAGATCCGCTGCCCAGAATTCACAATCCTCAATATCCCATTGGCAGAACTGGTCCAGGATGCAGTACACCAGATAGACCACATCCAGGACATCCACAGACTCGTCGAGATTCATATCTCCCGGCAATACTTCGGGACAATTTTGATGGAAATACAGGGCGCCCATATCGGCAATAGTTCCATCAGGATCCAGTGGATAATCTGGATTGCCGGTATCGATGCAGGGACTGATTTCCTGCAATTGATAATCGCCCATCCCGGGGTGCACAAAGAGGGGATCGGAGTTCAAATTTCCAGCCAGCCAATCTACCATACCGTTGTCATTGAGGAGAATTCCCGACTGACCGCCGTGTAGATCAGAGTAGGTGACGGTGAAATGATTGGGATCACCGATGACATGATAGTGTATTTCGGTGGGCAGGTTGTTCCAGATAATAGAATTGACAATGGTCGCCTGGGTATTCCAGCAATGCATCGCTCCCCCAGCCAGTTCCGTGGAATTATCAGCAATTGTAAGATGGTTGAAAACAAGATCATGGCTATGCGCCAGCCACATCCCCCCGGCTGTTTCTCCGGAGATATTTTCTGTGATTTCCACATGATTCAGCACCAGACCATCACAGTAACTGGCCGTGATGCCTCCCCCATCCTGCCCGGCAGAATTGGAGTGGATTCTCGAATATTCAATATTTGGCGTTGAGTACTGGATAAACAAACCACCGCCATAGCCATTGACCTGGTTCCCGATGACACTGATATTCGAAAGCTGCGCACTGGAATTCAGCAGTGTGATGCCGCCACCTTTGCAGTTATTGGCCTGGTTGACTATGTTGTTGCAGATCATCAGATTGGATAAAACAGGATCGGCATATTCCACAAAGATCCCCCCCCCTGAATACTTCCCCTGGCCGGGAAGCCAGGTGCCGCTGCCTCCGGTAATGGTAAATCCGCAAAGCAGAATATTGACTCCTGCTGCATTGCTGATTGTGACTGTACTGCCGTTTAGGTGGCCATCGAGCACGGTATTATGGATGATGTCATCATCAGGATTGAAAAAATATTCAGAAATCACGGCGATAGCCTTGCCCAAGAAATCGATGTTTTCCGGATAATATCCCTGGCCAACCCGTACGGTGTCACCATCCTGACTGATAAGGATAGCGTGTTGGACCGTGGCAAATGGGTAGAAAGCACTGCCGTCAGTCATCGAATCGGCCCCATCTGCGGTTACATACCAAACCGGTCCACTGTAATCCGAATAGATACAACTGCCATTATCTTCTGTGACGAGAGGGTCAAAATTCATGGCCTCCGGGTCCATACAGCCGAGGACGGCACCCGTGGTGGCGCAGGCCGTTTCGCTCAAATCGGTTTCAAAGCCCAGCAATGATGCGGAAACCTGATAGCAATGAGTTTCTCCCAGGGCCAGGTTGGCATCGATCCAGGATGTTTCAGAATGATAATTCAGGATCTGTTCATCGTCGCGATAAATATTATAGGAAACCACAAGATCCGCGCAGAAACCATTGCAGTAAGGTGGACCTAACTCGCAGAGCAAATTGTGGCCGCCTAATTCGAATGCAAGGAGATCACTTATGGTGAGAAAGCCATCGGTGTCAGTGAAGGTCCAGCTCACCTGCATCAGTACACCGCTGGTGGGCGGGATAACAGATCCCATCCCAGGAGATCCTGCCAGGACCAGTCCCTGTGGGTTGGTCGAAATCATGAATCCATTTTGATTGGCCAACCCGCCTGGCAGGGCATTGCCGAAAACCGCCTCCAGTTGTTCATCTGCATCAATAATAAACTGAATCCAGTTCACCGATTCGGAATTGGTCATGGAAATTTCCACATAACTATCCGTCACATCAGAAATCCAGATGATGACCTGGTTCCGGCCAGGCTGCCATTCGGTGGCGGGGTTCCAGTTCAGGGTGATACTATCTGGACTTGGTGTGGTCTGAAGATTTGCAGGTGGGTCCAGGTAAACACAGCTGCCGTCATCAATGGTGGCTTCAGGATTGTAGTTCAGCGCGCTGATATCGGTACAGCCGGGAGTCTGGCCCAGCAAGGGGGTCAATGCAAAAAGCACCAGGAGCAGTGCATTTTTCATGATTACCTCCGGGTTTTGGGAGTCTTCAGGGTGAGTCGAATTTAGTGATAATTCGTGGGCACGACAACTGGATTCGGGGGCAGGAAGAAAGATTGTCCGGTTTTGACGATTGCTGTCATATAGATCCTAAGTAACCCTCCAAAATCATCCGATGCCTTAAGGCATCGAATAGACCGATCCGATCGTTTAAACGATCGGATCGGTTCATCGGATGGTTTAAACCATCCGATGATTTTGGGGGAATTAACTACCAGCCAACAATGATTATCGAAATCAATCGCACAATATCCAGGATATCAATGACCCCATCGCAATTGTTATCTCCTGCCAGAATTTCCGCTTCACTGGGATCATATTCACCCATTGTGATAGTCACCAACAGGACAATATCCAGAATATCAATCTCATCATCCACAACAATATCACCAAAAACAGGCGGTTCAAAACCAAGAGCGGTGAGAAATCCTGGGATTACATCGGTTTCCATGAAGTAAAGGGGAAAGCCCGTTACCCAAACACGGTGGGGAGTATTTGTCGTGTGTATTGCCACCGGGACACCCTCCCATTCGGGGTCATCAGTGGCTGAATCGTAGTAATAAATCGCCATCGCATCTTCTGATGGGACGAAATGATTCACATAGCGCAGTTTATTGTCCCACACATTGGTGGGGATTTTGGTGGTGTCACCCGCAACATAGCTGATACAGCCATCTCCAAACGCTCCAATAAAATCGGAGCTTGAGTTGTACTCCAGTTCCTCAATATGCAGATAGTTGCGCCGGAAAGATTCTGGTACCTGATCCAAATTTTTCCAACTGGACAATGCCAGATAGCCACCGGCATCCAGATAACTGCCTACCGCATTGGTGTGCCCAGCCATGGGGATCAAATTTGTATCGTCATTATGCCAGATGATGCCGCTGTAATGTGCCATTTCACCCAGTGGCGGCATTCCCTCAGTGGCCACATCCCAAGTGGCAAAAGGAATCCCCCAGGGGATCATCCCTTCATAAAATTCGTCAACTTGCTCATCGGTAGGGAAAGGCGACGATTCTGAATTGTCACGGGTTTGATCCACGATGAGAATTCCCTGATCAAATGTATAATCCACTGGTTCACTGACAACTTCATTGGAAAAATCCGTTAAGTAGGTTCCCTCGGCATCCCAGGCTGCGGCGATGACATAGGAATAGGTGATATCCGGTTCAACATCCGTATCTTCAAAGCTGCTGGCCGTAATGGGCTGATTCGTGATTTGAATAAAATTCCCATCTCCTTCGTGACGATACACCTGCATTCCGGCATACCCGGAATCGAACCAGGGATCCCAATGCAGCACCACCGCAGGATCCCGGTCACTGCGATCACCACGGAGCACTGGTGTGTGGCGTGTATATCCGTAATCCAGCACCCAGTTGTCCGGGTCAAACACCAGATCTGCCGGGGGGTCGGCCATGGGCAGGGTCAGGTGGTTGATTCCCCCTTCAGTCCAGGCTGTGCCAGAGAGCTCTCCCATTTGCCATTGAACCGGCATAGAAAAAGCCTCCACAAAACTCCCTGCAGAATTGAGGGTAATTTGACAGCTGTCTGCTCCGGAATATTGAGCAAAGTCGTAAACCGGGCGGCCAACCTTATACAACCACTGATCGAAAAACCAGGCTAAATCCTCACCACTGACCTCCTCAGCCACGGCCTGTAAATCCGCCGTAACAGCAGTGCCATAGCGCAGTTCGGGAGTGGCCATGTAGGCTTCCAGGATTTGGAAAAAAACTTCATCTCCCACCACACCGCGCAACATATGCAATGTCCAGGCACCTTTCGCATATACCACCCAATCCAGCACTTCCCCTCCAGGTGCACCCGGTTCCCGGTACAAGCAATCGTCAATACTGCCCCCGGAATCCAGCTCATCCATATGATACAGATAATAATCGAATCCATAAAGGTATTCTGACCACAGGGTTTCGCTGTATTCGGCAAAGCCTTCATTCAGCCAGATATGACTCCAGGTTCCGCAGGTGATGAGATCTCCGGCCCACTGATGCGCCAATTCGTGAAGAACCACATATTCCGCTTGCGAACTGACTAACGCACTGCCAAAACTGGTGCAGGTCTGATGTTCCATCGCCCCGGAACCGGGATAAACGGCGTGTCCATATTTTTCCAAGGCAAAGGGATAGTCACCGTATATAGTCTGCAGGAAATCTAACATTTCGGGAGTGATGTCAAACAGTTCCACTCCGCTGTCATACTGTTCCGGGAACAGATAATGATCAATATTGAACGGGTGATCTCCCACAGTGTATTCCTGAGAGAACAGCTGATAATTGGTTACCGCGATGGACACCAGATAGGTTGAAATAGGGTAATTCTCCCGCCAATACCAGGTCGCCGTACCATTTCCATTGTCCTCTTGCTGGGTGAGTAATCCATTGGCGACGGCTGTGAAATTATCAGGACAGGTAATACTGATATGCACAGAATCGGCTTTATCCAGAGGCACATCCTTACAGGGCCACCAGTCTCGGGATGCATACGGTTCAACAAGTGAAAAGGCGATATCCGTTCCGGCGTGGGTTGTGAACACCAATCCCCAGCCATAGCGGTCCGGCATGACGGGGTTCCCGCTGTAATAAATCTGCAAGAGAAGATCATCCCCTGCATTCACCGGAGTGTCCAGAGGGATCTGGATCTGATGATTCAGATGCTGATAATTCACCTCCACTCCCGCCAGTTCAACTCGGGAAATCTGCAGATTGTTGGTCAAATCCAATACGATGGTATCCGTATCATCTTCCAGAATTTCCAGAGCGATATCGCAAGAGCCTGAAATGTAACTATTGGTAAAATCGAGATCGAGATCAATATGGTAGAAATGGACGTCATAATTTTCCATTTCACGTCCATCCCGTTCCAGGTAAGACCGCCAATCCGCCATCTGATTCGACTGCCATTGAGCCATCTGCTGACTCTGTTGAACAATGGTTTCCGGATCCGGCGGAGACCCGGCGCACATAAATGCACCGAGAAATACCAGGACAGAATAGTAAAGCAGGGGTTTGTAAATCATGCTTCCTCCAGATGTTAAATTAATCTGTAACGGCTCCTAATCATTATGAAATCCAAGCTCAAATATACGCAGCTGAGACGAGTTGAAAATCGAGGATAATCGTTCTTCGATTGCACCTCACATCCGCCCAAAACGATTCAGCCCCGTAGTGCGGACGGGCGTAGTATAGCTTGATGGTCATTTGTCATTTGGGTTGCCTTGATTGCAGCAATTGTAATTTAAAATTCAAAATTCAGCATTCAAAATTCCGAAGGACAACGCAGGCGTCATTCGGGGATTTCGTCATTGGCGTTGACGTTGCTTACTTCGCTAGAAATTCAAGCACATCTGCATGCTACGTAGAAATTAGAAAAACCAGCATTCCTGCATCGTTCGTTCGAAATAAAGGAATTTAGAAAAATCCTGGCAAGCTGAAATCCCAAACTTATGGCTGATCAAGTATCTTCAGGATGGGCAGAAATCCACTACACTTGACTACTCTACGACTTTACCCTGTGCTTCGCGGTCTTTTGTCATTCGAAAGTCCTATCTCATGCGCGTTCGTTTTCGAACCTCATTAAAACAGACGATGAAATGATGTCCTGCTGCCCTTATCATATTAATAACATTCGTGAATTATTGATAAGACTTAACGTGATTTTGCAGTAAAAAATATCCTGTAAGGAAGAAGATCCCTCACCTCTGCATCTCGGCACTACTTTTGAAATTAAATTTGTTTCTAAACGATTCTTTTGCCTGGGGCATTGGTTTGAATCTTGCTGAACCTGCTCAAAACTAATTTCCGAATTGATGTAATTTCCATGAGCTTCAACGCTATCAAAAACTGGGTAAAGAAAATAATTGGTCTCAAAATCTGTTTCAAATGATCATCCTTTGCTCCCATTTGACCAGGTGATCTTATAATCAGGAGAGTTATCATGACGGTTTCGCGTTGGTTGTTGCTATGCTTTGTACTTGGCTTCTTTTTTACCAGTTGTGGATCAAAAGCCACAGTGGATACTGTCACAATCTGGCACTGGATGACGGACAAACATCCCACTTTTCTGGAACTTGCAGACCGTTACGAAAAAGAAACCGGGGTAAACGTAAAATTTGAATTATATGCTCCCTCAGATGCCTATACTCAGAAAGTGCGCGCAGCGTCACAGGCCAACCGTCTTCCCGAAATCTATGGGATATTGGCTGAAAAACATGATTTGGCTTCCTTCATTAAAGCCGGTTATGTGATGAATCTGACAGAAGCTCTGGAAGCCAATAATCGGGCGTGGTTAGATCAGCTTTTTGATAAAGCCATCACCCATACTGGATTTACGGCAGACAACGAATATGGCGTCGACCCCGGATTTTATGGCATACCCATCGATCTCATGACAATCCAGATGGTATACAATAAGGATCTGTTCTCACAAGCAGGCCTTGATCCTGAACTGCCACCTGTCACTTTCGATGAGTTTATCGCCGCTGGCAAAGCACTCAAGGCAGCAGGGATCCAACCTTTTGTCTGCGGGTTTGCCGAATTATGGCTCATCGACTGTATCACCTCCAATTTTGCCTTCAACATTATGGGAGAAGAGAAGGTCATCAGTACATTCCGCGGTGAAGTGTCTTATGAGAATGAAGACTGGCTGCGTGTTCTGGGATTGTATCAGACCATGGCAGAGAATGAG
>JGI10211J34971_10005165_pt1 | contig 10227 bp, 1 predicted proteins | sample Etolagsediment_FD_34971 | JGI IMG/M metagenome (IMG submission 34971)
TTGTTGGTGCTTGGGAAAACTTTGAAGCTTTAGAGCTTTCTATTACTATGGCAGAGCTTTTGGCAATTATTGAAAGAGGCAGAGAGCTAGACTATCAAGAAAAGAAATTCTTGGCAGCAATTCAGGGGGTAGACCTTGACAAACAATCTGGAAAATCTTCTAATGCCTGGGAAGAAATGAAGGCCAGAGTTTTCAGCGGTGGTCAAACAGATAACCCTAACGACATACTTTCTTTTCAGGGTGTTAAAGCTCAACAAAACGGTTTTGGTATCGGAATGGGTCTTAGTTACGAAAAGCTTAATTAGTTTTGGGCAACGAAATACCCCGATAAATAAGGCCCCTTCTGTGTTATAATATAGTAGCCAATAAAAGGAGGCAGGATAAACAAATGGCAACAAACGTAAATGAAGCAAAAGAAGTTGTTCTTGTAGACGGAACAAAGATCAAAATTAGACCACTAAAGATTTCTCTCCTGAGAACCTTTATGTCAAAGTTTGAGGGTATTCAAGGAGCAGCATCTGATAATGACAAGGCTATCGGAATTTTGATGGAGTGTGTACAAATTGCTATGAAGCAGTACAAGCCAGAAATTTCAGAAGACCTTGCTGCATTGGAAGAAATGCTAGACCTTCCAACGGTATATCAAATTGTTGAAGAGGCATCTGGAGTGAGACTGACAGATTCTCTTATTAGCTAAAAAAATAAGGGAGTAATGTTGAATGGCTGACATACAAGCTAATATTGGTATTAATCTAGATACCTCTAGAGCACTTGCTCAGCTGAAGAATCTTCAACGCCAAATTTCAGTATTTAATGCTGAGATTGCACGCGGTGGCGGTAAAGCCGCTGCAGCCGCTGCAGGAATGCAGCAGGAACTGGTCAATAGTATTAATGCTACTGGCCAGTTTTCTGCATCTATGACGACTGTCAGAAGTACAACAGACTCTTTTACCAACGCTCTCGAAAAGAACAAACTTTCTCTCGGACAGACTTTCCGCTACGCGGGGGCAGCTTCCAAAAAGTTTAGTCATCTATTTACCGGTGAATTTAATACAATTGAAAAGGTCGCTCGTGAAAGAGTAAAGACTATTCAGACCCAGTATATCAAGATGGGTCGTGATGCCAATGGAGCAATCAGGTCTATCGCAGTAAGGCCCCTTTCTCTTGATATGAATAATCTTGCCACGCAAACTGCGATGGCAGCTCAAAAACAACAGATTCTTAATCAGCTTCTAAGGCAGGGATCTACCAACCTTCTAAACTGGGGTAAAAATACTCAGTGGGCTGGTCGTCAGCTTATGGTTGGATTTACGCTACCCCTAGCCCTATTCGGAGCAGCTGCATCTAAGAGCTTTATGGAGCTTGAGGAACAAGCAATTAGATTCAAGCGAGTCTATGGAGATCTGTTTACCACCCCGCAACAAGCAGATCAAGCCTTTGCCGATATGCAAAGACTTGGTCAAGAGTTTACTAAGTATGGCGTTGCGGTAGAGAAGACTATTGGTCTAGCCGCTAGCGTTGCTCAGATGGGTAAAACTGGCGCAGAGCTTACAGCGCAGGTAACAGAAGCAACAAGGCTTGCTGTTCTTGGTGGCATGGAGCAAGAAGATGCCCTTAACACCACAATATCTCTGACCAATGCTTTTGGTATTGCCGCAGAAGATCTGACTGGCAAAATTAACTTCCTGAATGCCGCAGAAAACCAAACAATTCTATCTATTCAAGATTTTAACGAGGCTGTTCCTCGTGCCGGTAGCGTTGTAGCACAGCTAGGTGGAGACGTAGAAGACCTGGCGTTCTTCCTTACTGCTATGCGAGAAGGTGGGATCGAAGCCTCACAGGGTGCTAACGCTCTTAAGACATCTCTTGGTAGGTTGGTAAATCCAACACGAAGAGCCAGAGAAGAGCTAGCTGCCTATGGCATCGATGTAGTTGGAATTGTTGAAAGAAACGCAGGCAACCTAAGACAAACAGTTCTAGACCTGGGAATGGCCCTAGATCAGCTAGATCCACTTGAGAAGTCACGAGCTATTGAAAGACTGTTTGGCAAGTTCCAATTTGCAAGAATGTCTGCTCTGTTCAATAATATTATGGACGAAGGAAGTCAGGCCGCAGCGGTACTAGACCTAATCAACACAAGTGCTGGAGATCTTGCAACAATTGCTGGTCGAGAACTTGGCAGGGTAGAAGAGTCTGCGGCCACAAAGTTTAGGTCTGCTGTAGAACAATTCCAGGCAGCCCTTGCACCAATCGGAGAATCCTTCCTAAAACTTGTTACGCCAATTATTGAGTTTGGAACAAAAGTACTTAACGCATTTAACAACTTAAATGACGGAACCAAGGCATTTGTTGTCGGGCTTGTGGCTACTGTGGGTGCCGTTGGACCAGTTCTGCTTATGAGCATAGGTTTGCTTGCCAATGGTATAGCCAACATTATGAAAATGTTTTTGGGGCTACAGACAGTTTTCCAAAAAATTAGGGGTGGAACAAAGGGCGTAGCCGACCAAACAGAATACATGACCCAGCAGCAGCTTGAGTCTGCAGCAGCGGCGGCATCCCTAAACCAATCACACTCAACATTAAAACAAACATTCACCTCTGAACTTTCAGCAGTAAATAATCTTGTAGCAGCATATCAAAGAATGACCACTGCTCAAAGAAATTCTTTGGGCGTTCCACAGGTTGTTTCTTCTACAGCTTCGGTTCCAGGATTTGCAAAGGGCAGAAAGGTTCCAGGATACAAAGACGGCGTCGTAATGGTTCCCGGCCAAAAAGGCGCAGGGGATGTTCAACCAGCAATGCTTGCTCCTGGGGAAGCAGTTATTCCTGCCGCAATGGCAGAAAAATATGGCCCACTAATTAATGCTATGATCGCTGGAAATATTCCAGGATATATGGCAGGGAAAACAAAGAGTGGTCCAAGAAAAGCTTCTATAGGTGTAGGCGAAAATAGCTATGAGCTAGGAACTTCTTCAGGCACAGCAGAAAAAATTGCTATTTTTGCCCAAATGGTTGTAGATAATGTTGAAAACGGAGGTGACATTGTTGCAGAAGCCTTTGCAAGAATGGCCGACGATACAGGCGTTAGCGTTTCTAATTTTGTAAGAGAGATGGAGGTTGTTTCTGCTGATCTATACGGAAACAGCCCAGAAACTGTAAGAAAAACAATAGGGAAAGATGTAGAGTACAAGGCAAACGCTGCGGGAGTTAAAAATCTTCCACAACAACTTGCTTCTTCTAGGGGTCAATCGGGGATAGAAGAATATGAAAGGACTATTGCTGCAAGAGACGAATCTTTGCGTGCGTTGGAAGGACACTATAAAAAAGCCGGTAAAACAGAAGAAGAAATTCAAAAACTTTTAGCATCTAGGTCTCAAATTGTCAGAGCCCATATTGTTGAAGTAGACAATATTGAAAAAATGTTTAGAGAAGGGTGGGATCCAGATCTTTGGGTGGCTCAAACAGAATCAGAAAATCAACTTTCTAACACCTTGGAAAACAGCCCAAAAACCAGAAAAGAGTATACAAGACATCTTGAAGCTCTAGTTACAGATGAAAAAATTAGAGCAGAAATAATTGGGAAAATAACCAACAATATTGCTTTAACTGAAGAAGAACTTGAAATACAAGCTCAAGTATTAAAAAATATGTTGGCCGATGCCGAAACAATGAGGCAAACAGCCTCTGGAAAATTCATAAACGTAAGTGATAATTTTGAGTCACAAGCGGTGGGTACAGTCGGGGCGGCAAAGGGAAGGAAAAAGGCTGGTCCTGCTTCTCCAGGAGTTGGAACAAGAACTACGGTTGAAGTTTCCGAAGCCCAGAATAGACTAAAACAAGCCAGAACTAGAAACGTTTCTGGCGAAATAATGTCTGTTGCAGAAATGGAAGCCAAGAACGTTTCAAAGGTTGCTAGAGAAGGTATCAGACTTATGATTAAGTCTTTGTCTCAAGCAATAAAAGAAGAGCTTTCTAAAGGTTTTCAGTCTTCCTCACCATCTAAGGTAACAAGAAATGAAATGAAAAATGCCGTTGACGGCGCTGTCCAGGCAGTAAGAGAAGGCCAAGATGACATGCAACAGGCTGGCTCACAGCTAGCCGAAGCTACAGAACAAGGATTTAATAATTTTGGAGCAAGCGGAACTTCTTCTAGAACAAGGGGGGCTCCCAGTAGAGTTAGAACCGCAGGGGATACCACAACACCTGGACAGCCACTAGCATTTGCTATTTCTGGCGGGAAAGAAATACAAGCAGCACAAAAACAGCTTGCAGTATCTACAAGAATGTCTAGCCAAAATATTTCAAACCTTGCAGTAAGTGCGATAAACGGTGCCAACAAGATAGGTTCAATAGGTATAGCTGTTAGCTCATTGGCTGGCGGCTTAACGATGGTGGAGGGGCCTTTAGGAGAGTTCGCTAGTAAGCTTTTCCCGATAACTAGCATCATTACGGGCTTATCTTTTGCCATGAACTTTCTTAGCGCTGAAACCGTAAAGCACAACATAGCAAATGCTGCCTCAAGAATAGCGCAAGAAAGAAATACCACTGCAACCATTATTAATACTCGCGCAACACAGAGAGAAACAGTTGCCAAAACCGTTAATGCCGGTGCCACTTCGGTTGTAACGGGAACAGTTAAAAAAGTTGGAATGGGATTTAGAAATATTGGTACAAGGATAGTTGGGTTCGCAAGGGCTGTTGGCTCAGCAGCACTTGGACTGTTGGGTATTACTGCTCCGGTAGCACTAGTTGTTGCAGGGCTGGCTTTGCTTGCTGGTGGAACCTACCTACTATACAAGGTAGTTAAAGATCAAGAGGCAAAGATTAATGGACTTGGCGATGCTGCCAACATGTCTGCAGACAGATTAAACAACCTAAACGAAGCCTTGGGAATTCAGGGGTCTGGAGCAAGAGCAGCCAGCATTGAAAGCGCCCAAAGCTCTTTGGCAACCGCTGGTACCTTTGAAGAACAAAAAGAAATTGTAAATACCAAAGCTCAGTTCTTGGAGCTTCGTGAAACAAACAAAGAATTTAAAGCAGAGTGGAAGGGAACCGTAGACGCACTGAAGAGCGGCTCTGACGAAATTGCTAAATCAACCCTAGAAATGTTGGCGGTACAGCTTCAAACAGAAGGCTATACAGAAGAGCAAATAGCCGGTGTCGTAATGGCACTTCAAGAGCTTTCTGGTAAAACAGATGTAGAAATAGACTTTGCTTCGATTGATATAAACACTCAAACAGGTGCAATCGACGCAGCCGCCGAAGAGTTTGTTAGCTCGGTTGAAGATTCCGTAGGAAGGTATAACGCATACTCAACAATAAACTTTGATCAAGCGGCACTTGATAATTTTGGTGCAACACTTGCTTCATCAATTATAAATCTTAATGCACAATTTGATGCCGGACTGATTACTCTAGATCAGTATGAGTCTCAGCTAGAGTTTATTAGGCTAAAGATAGAACAGATTGCAAACGATGGTCCAAATGGTCTGGCTGGGGCCAAGGCAGCTGTAGAGGCTATGGTTGAAGATCTGAAAGAGCTAGGCTTTGAGGGCATAGAAGAAGATACTTCTGGCTTAATTGAGATTGGTACCGCAGAAAGTTTGGGTGCCGCAACCACTGTGGCTCAAGCCACCGCAGCCGGTGTGCCGGTTGACCCCGAGGACATCAAGAGAATGGAGACCGGTTTTGCCGACGGGGCAAGCGAAAGATCTCTAATTAATGCACAAAGACTAAAGAAGGGATACGACGATTTAACAGAGTCAATCAAAGACTCGACCCGAGCAAACCAAGAACAAGAAAAGATTAACGAACAAATTGAAGATCTTCCTGGCGATATTGCTGCACAAACCGATGCATTAAACGATCAAATAGATACATTTAGCGAGGTCTACGATGAAGTAGAAAACAATGTAAATATTAAAAACAAGCTAGCTGTAGCTGAAAAAATAGCGGGTGACGAGATAACCAGGTTGGCCTATGACGAGGCTCAGAGACTTGGAACAGCTCGGGAGTTCTTACAAAGCATCGATGATCAAATAGAGGCTGAAAAGCAACTTAAGGCCGCTATAGACCTTCAGGCTCTTAAAGATCAGGTTGCGCAGCAGAGGCAGCAAAATGCAGTTACCGAAGGTCTGGGAACAGCCCTTAAAGATACCGCTCTTGCACAAGAAATAATGAACAATGCCCAGTATTCTGGCATCTTAATGGCTGCGCTGGCAGAGGCTGGTTATGATGCCGCTACGGGAAGTGCAGAAAGCCTAGCTGCGGCAATGGCTAACGAAGACGTTCAAGACACCATAGCTTTTCTTAAAGATACTTTTGCCGTTCTTGGTACCGCACCAAAATCAAGTGGCGGAGGAGGAACTCCGAAGTCATTCCTTGACGATATTGTTAAAGGACTTAGAGATGTTGCCTCTGGACAAACTACAGTTACCGAAGGTTTCAAGTCTTCTCTACGTGCCCTCGTTGCTTTCAGTAAGGCAGGGGTAAAGGGTCTTAATGGTCTTTCTTCACAGCTTAGAAAAGCTGGGGTAACCGGAACATTTGCCGAAAAGATTCTTGGAATGGATCCCAAAGATTGGGAGAGACAAAAGAGGGAGCTGTTCAATTTTAATGCCGCTGGAAATATTACCGGCTTAACTGCCGCTGGCGAAGCGGTACAAGAAGCTCTGGGTGTTATTGAAATTGGTAAATTTATTGATGAACAACAAAGTCTTACTGTAAGTGTTGGGGAACAAATAGAGGCTCTTAATAGACTTACCGGCGCTGGGGCAAGCTATGAAGCAGCGTATGCTGCTGTTCAGAATGCTGCCTTTGCTTCAGCGGTAGCAACAGCCAAGAGCACCGAGCTGATTACTGCTGCCGCTCAAGAAGCTATGACTGCTATGGCAAAGATGAAAGAGCTTGAAGAAATAAATGAAGAAGAAGAGCGTAGGAAGAGAATTAGCGAAGCCATTAGAGAACAAAACAAAGAGTTCTCTAACCAAGCAAAGATTCTAGATCATATTAATAAGTCTAATTACAGCGAAGCTCAAATTAATGAAATTCTTAATAACAAAGATCTTCAGAGCCTTGTCCTAGAGCCAAGCATTGACCCAGGAGCACTTTCCACTGCCCTCGCAAATGCACAAAAACAGGCAGACCTTGAGCTAAGAATCAAGAAGCTCACGGTAGAGGGTCAAGAAGATATCTTCCAAGAAGGTGTTTCGAATGCAATGTCTGCATTCGGAGCGCTAGAAGAAGAAATAGATATTGAATTCAGGGCAAAAATCAAAGATGACGGCTCTTTGGTTCAGGATGCTGAAAGACAAATTGCACTAATTGATTTTGAGCTTGATGACTACCAGGCTGGTCTAGATGAAATTGATAGGCTAGAGCAAGACATTAACGATGTTTACGATAAAAGAATTGAAGCTCTTGACGAGGTTGCAACTCTTAATGAAGATATAGCTAGATCTCAGGAGTCCCAGCTAGAAATTGCAGACGCTTTATCTAAGGGTGATATTGCAGCAGCTGCTAGAGCGGCACAGCAAAGTCGCCAGGTACAACAAGAAAGCGCCAGAGAAGCGCAGCAAAGAATGCTTGAGGAGCAAAGAGCTTCAGAGATTGCAAGATTGCGTTCTTCCGGCGGTATGACTAGAGAAGACCTACAAGATAGAATTAGAGACCTAGAAGAACAAATCTTTAATATTGAAGAAAAGACTCTTGAGCCAGCACAAGAAAGAATTAGGCTTGCAGAAATTACGAGGGACGACAGAGTTGCCGACCTACAGGTTCTTGGAAAAACTAGAGAAGAGTGGGATAAGATATCTAACAGTGTCGATGTAGCACAAGCAAATGGTTGGAGATTTGCTGATGCAATGCAAGAGGCTCTTAATATTGTTGAAAAGCTTGTTGATAATTTAACAAATAGGCCTGCACCACCACCCCCCCCACCACCAGCGGCACCAGCACCAGCCCCACAAAGATCTTCTGGCGACGGCGGGTCTTCATCAAAATCAGCACCAGCTTCGCAGCCTCCGGATCGCAAGCCTTTGCCTGCATCAAAACCATCTGCCGCGGCATCTATAATAACTGCACAAGCAGTTAAAAATTTAAATTCTGCACAAACAAGTGTAAGAAATGCCGCAGCTGCTACGCTAGCAAGCCCACCAAAAAGCGTTTCTCAAATGACTGCGGCACAAAGAAAAGCAATTGGCCTTCCGTATGCCTATGGCGGAATGGTTGGACGTGCTCGATCTGGCCCACCACAACAATACTTTGGCGGCGGTAAAGTAAATGGTCCTGGAACAGAAAAGAGCGATTCTATTCCCGCCATGCTATCAAACGGTGAATATGTAATTAGAGCATCTTCTGTAAGATTGCTTGGTAAAGATTTCCTAGACAAGCTTAATGGTGGAAAGGTTGTACCAGACGAAAAGAATGGCCTACCCGCTTTTAGAAGGGGTGGTTTTGTAAACACAGGAACTTTGGCGGGTATTTTAAAAGCCTCACAACCCAAGCCACCACCAAAGAAATATACACCTCCAGTATCTATTAGACAAGCTGAAAGAGCCGCTAGCAAACCAGCTCCCAGACCAAAGCCCTCTCTGCCACCAAGCAGAGCGGTAGCAACCCCCGCTCCCGCTACCAGAAGGCCATCCAGCGCCTCTGCGTCAAGAACTTCTCAGCCAGTGGCACCACAGCCAACCATAAACAAATTATTAAATACCAAATCTACCGCTGCAGCAACCTCTGGAATTCTTGCAGATGTCACTGGGGGTAGGACTGGGTCACCCGACAGAATAGAAGCAAGGATAGAAGCGGTAAAACCATTCATAACTGAAGATATTGGAAAGAGTATTGAGGAGTACGTTCATTCGACCATCCCACGCGGGTGGTGGGATGGTCGAATGGACGTTCCACAACCAGGCTCTCCCTACTTTAATCAAGAAGAATACCTAAAGAACCTGCCCCTGAACCAGCCATACTCCTATAGCACTCCTGGCACGCAAGCTGTTATGCAAGCCGACCAAAGAAACACAGCTCAAAGGCTAATGGACAAAGCTCCGGCCCTCAGGGACCTTCTGACGGGCATTGGCGAGTTTTTCCTACCCATTACAGCGTCTCAAGTCGGCCAGGAAGGGCCCTCTTCCGTAGCTCCAATTAGAAGGGGGGCAACAGATAACAGCCTAGTGGATGATTTGCTAGGTATGCCGTTTGCCGGAGACATTGCTCTATATGCTGTTGGATCAGCAGCAGCTGCCGGTGTCGGAAAACTTTTGACAGGATTGATTGGAGCAGCAGGTAGAACATCTTCTAGGGTAGGGCCAACGGGAGACATTCTTTCAGAAATTAATCTTGACGGCAGCCAAGCAAGCAGAGAAGTTATTAGACAACAGCAAGAAGCTGTAGCAGCAGAAACATCAAGAATTCTTGGTGAAACTCTTAATACTGGTATATCTACCGGACAAATAAGTGGTCCCACTCAGATTGGAATAGTTCGTCAATATATAGATGATTTGGTTAGATCGGACAGACTTTCTACCGGCCCAGAAATAACCGTTAATAAAGAAATTTTAGACAACATCCCCCACGTTAGAGACCTTTCTCCAATGGACCTTTTCGTTGTAGCGGCAAGGCATCAGGATCTCCCAGTCGGACCCATTACGGGCAAAGCAGATTTAGGAGAATTATTAAATCCAAACCTAATCCGCACAGATAACAAAAGAACATTTATTTCTAATGTAAATCCGTTTGAAAATATTTTAGAAAGTTTTGGTCGTGTTAGCCCTGCAAAAATGGATCTCGAAGACCAGTTAAGATTTTTAATTGATGCTCCAAACATGGCGTCAAATGCCACCGAGGCAGCGGCTCTAAGGGGTATGCTTTTGCCACAGCTTGGACCATCCCCAAGGTTCTTAGTTTCTAGTTCTGGCCCCGACGCCGCGTTTGTTACAGCAAGCGGAATGACCCAACGATTCCCAAACCTAGTCAATCCAAGACTTCAAAACAATGAACTAGCGGCAGCTATGGGTATAGATACAAACATGAGCCCACTTTCTGCATATTTGCACAAGAAGCAGCTAGAGAGGGCAGACATGTTCACTCTGGGTCACGAAAACTCTCACATTGTTCAAAAACTTTATGAAAAGCTGGGAATAAAAACACCGGCTAACCTTCCTAGCGGAACCCAGTCTTCAAATTTCAATGCGCTTCACGAGGGCGGAGCCAGAGTAACCGACT
>JGI10211J34971_10005166_pt1 | contig 10226 bp, 10 predicted proteins | sample Etolagsediment_FD_34971 | JGI IMG/M metagenome (IMG submission 34971)
GAACTTAATTTAATTTATTCACAAATTGTTTCTTTTTCNCAAGGTACTTTTACTGGCCAAATTAGTAATGGAATTAAATCTGGAGTCGAGACTTACCAAANCTTACTTTCCGTTTCTCAGGGTGCTAAAATTGTTTTGTTCTTTTGTGCTATTATTATTGCTTCTCTATTTTCATTTAATCAAATTAATAAAAATGTTCATGCTCGTGATAGTGTCGAAAAAATATTTACTATAATTTTATTTTTATCTTCAGCGGCGGCAATCCTAACAACTATCGGAATTATTGTCTCATTATTATTTGAAACTATACAATTTTTTACAAAAATTAATCCCTTAGATTTTTTCTTTGGATTAAATTGGTCTCCACAAAAAGCTTTTATGAGCGATCCTGCAAATATGACAGCTCAGGAAGCAAAAGATTTAAGAGAAGCATTTGGTGCAGTTCCACTTTTTGCAGGTACAGCATTTATTGCTTTTATTGCAATGTGCGTAGCTGTTCCTATAGGTTTATATTCTGGAATTTATCTTGCAGAATATGCCTCCAACAAACAAAGAAAATGGGGCAAGCCTATAATNGAAATTTTAGCAGGAGTTCCAACTGTGGTTTATGGTTTTTTTGCTGCATTAACCGTAGGTCCTTTTTTTAGAATTATTGGTGAAAATCTAGGTATCAATGTTTCATCAGAAAGTGCACTTGCTGCAGGTTTAGTAATGGGAGTTATGATCATCCCCTTTGTCTCATCTTTATCTGATGACGTTATTAATGCCGTTCCTCAATCTTTGAGAGAAGGATCTTACGCACTTGGTGCAACAAAATCTGAAACAATCAAAAAAGTTGTATTCCCAGCAGCATTACCAGGAATTGTTGGATCAATTTTGTTAGCAGTATCTAGAGCAATTGGTGAAACAATGATTGTAGTGATGGCGGCTGGTTTGGCTGCCAATTTAACTATTAATCCCCTAGAAGCCACAACCACTATAACGACACAAATTGTTATGATTTTAGTTGGAGACCAAGAATTCACTAGTGCAAAAACTCAAGCTGCTTTTGCTTTAGGACTTACTTTATTTGTGCTTACTCTAATTTTAAACTTCATTGCACTACGTATTGTCAATAAATACAGAGAAAAATATGACTAGAGAACAAAGATTAAAAAAAAGATACACCGCTGAAAAGCGTTTTAGGCTAATGGGAATTGGCGCAATCGCTATAGCAATATTTTTTGTTTTTTTATTGTTACTAAAAGTTTTTTCAACAGGCAGCACTGCATTTGTCAAAACAACGATACAAACTGAAGTTGATTTTAATAAAGAACTTTTGGAGCTAAAAGACGTTGCAAATCCAAATATTGAACAAATTAAATCTGCAGAGTTTTTTGATGTGACTTACAAAGCTGCAACAGGTTTATTTCCTTATTCAAACGCTGAAGAGGAGAAGGATGTAAAACAATTGTTAAGTGGAAATTATGAATTAGAGATCAAAAATTATTTAATAAATAATCCAGATGCTCTTGGCAAAAAAGTAATGATTGACCTAACAGCGTCTGATGATTTAGACCAATTGCATAAAGGAAATTTCCCCCGAGATATTCCAGAAGATAGAAGGCGATTAAATAATTTTCAATTAAATATTTATGATAATTTATTAGAACAGGGTAAAATTAAAACTGTATTTAGTAACTACTTTTTATTTAGTGGAGATTCTAGAGATCCAGAAATTGCAGGTGTGGCTGGTGCTATTATAGGATCATTTTTTTCTATTATTATTTGTTTGATTATCTCTTTTCCTATTGCACTTATGGCTGCAGTTTATCTGGAGGAATTTGCTCCTAAAAATATAGTTACGGATATTATTGAGATTAATATTAATAACCTGGCAGCAGTTCCCTCAATTGTATTTGGACTTTTGGGATTGGGAATGTTACTGGGTGTTTTTGGTCTTCCTAGATCGACAGCACTTGTTGGCGGAATTACGTTATCTTTAATGACACTTCCAACAATTATTATTGCCTGTCGAGCATCATTAAAAGCAGTTCCCCCATCAATACGTGAAGGTGCACTTGCAGTGGGTGCTTCAAAAGTTCAAACTGTGATGCATCATGTGGTTCCACTAGCTATGCCTGGAACATTGTCAGGAACAATCATTGGTCTTGCACAAGCTTTGGGTGAGACAGCACCACTTTTGCTTATAGGAATGGTAGCTTTTGTTGTTGATGTTCCATCTGTGCCAACTGATCCTTCAACATCTTTGCCAGTGCAAATTTATTTGTGGTCAGAGTCAGCAGAACGAGGTTTTGTTGAAAAAACTTCTGCAACGATTATGTTGCTAATTGGATTTTTAATCATCATGAATTCTTTGGCTGTATGGGCAAGACAAAAATTTGAAAGGAAATGGTAAAACAAAATGAAAAATAAAATTAAAGCAAAAGGTGTTTCGGTTTTTTATGGAGAAAAACAAGCCTTATTTGATGTTGATTTAAATGTAGCAGAAAAACAGGTCACCGCCTTAATTGGACCTTCAGGTTGTGGAAAGTCAACTTTTCTTAGATGTTTAAATCGAATGAATGATGTCATTGATATTTGTAAAGTCAGTGGAGTGATCGAAATCGATGGGGAAAATATTTATGATAAATCAGTTGATGTGGTTCAATTGAGAGAAAGAGTTGGTATGGTTTTTCAAAAACCAAATCCATTCCCAAAAAGTATTTATGAAAATGTATCTTATGGACCTGACATTCATGGAATTGCAAAAGATAAAAATCACATGGATGAAATTGTTGAAAACAGTCTAAAACAAGCTGCATTATGGGATGAAGTTAAAGATCGTTTAGATGAGCCTGGAACTGGATTATCAGGAGGTCAACAACAAAGATTATGTATTGCTAGAGCAATTTCAATTAATCCAGAAGTTATTTTGATGGATGAACCTTGTTCAGCACTTGACCCTATTGCTACAGCTAAAATTGAGACTTTGATTGATGAATTAAAATCATTATATACTATTGCTATTGTTACTCATTCTATGTCTCAAGCAGCAAGAGTTTCTCAATATACCGGTTTCTTTCATTTAGGAAAATTGATTGAATTTAATACAACAGATAAACTATTTAAGAATCCTGATAATAAAATGACACAGGATTATATAACAGGAAGGTTTGGTTAATGATATGGCAGAACATTTAGTAAAATCCTACGACGAACAGTTGAGCATTTTAACAAATACGATTGCAAAAATGGGAGCGCTTGCTGAAAAACAAATTAAAGATGCAACTGAAGCTTTATTGACTAATGATCAAGAATTTGTTGATGAAATTGTTGGCAAAGATGATCGTATCGATGAACTCGAAAAGAATATTGAAGCGCAAGTTGTTGACTTAATTACTATGAGGCAACCCATGGCTATCGATCTTAGGGAAACAGTTTCTGCAATGAAAATTTCAGGTGATCTAGAAAGAATTGGAGATTTAGCTAAGAATATCGCAAAACGTTCACGCTATGTGTCTGTAAAGCTCCCTGACAATATAAAAAAAACAATTGGTGCAGCCTCTGAAAAGGTTCAAAAAAATTTAAAATTAGTTCTAGATGCATTTGTAAATCGGGATGCAAAAGTTGCTGAAATGGTTTGGAACTCGGATGAGGAAATTGATAACTTAATTGATATTTCGATGAATTCTGTAACTGAATTTATGGAAGGGGAAAAAAATTACATTAAACCAGCTGCTCATCTTTTATTTATGTCTAAAAATCTAGAGCGTATGGGAGATCATGCAACAAATATTGCTGAAACAGTTTATTATTTAGTAACTGGAGATGACATTGAGGGTGATCGACCTAAGGGACAATCTGATATATTATCGGGACAATAATTATTGTTGATGAGTGCAACTGTTTTAATTGTAGAAGACGAAAAATCTATTTCAACTTTATTAAAATATAACTTAGAAAAAGAGGGTTATACAATTATCATTTCTCAAAATGGCGAGGATGGTATTGAGCAGGTAAAAAAAAATTTACCAGATTTAGTTATCTTAGATTGGATGCTTCCAGATCTGTCCGGAATTGCAGTTTGCGATTTAATTAAAAGAGAGCCAAGACTTAAATCTATACCCGTGATCATGTTAACTGCAAAATCAGAAGAAACTGATAAAATTAGAGGATTTGAGACTGGTGCGGACGATTATGTAACTAAACCATTTAGTACAAAAGAGCTAGTTTTGAGAGTTCAAGCATTATTAAAAAGAGTGAAGCCATCCTTAATCGAAGATATAGTAGTTTTCAAAGATTTAAAAATTGATCGTTTATCTAGAAGAGTTTATCGTGGAGATAACCAAATTAAACTAGGACCTACGGAATATAATTTGTTAAATTTTTTTATTAAAAATCCAAGTCGTGTTTATTCAAGAGAGCAATTGTTAAACCAAGTATGGGGTAATGCTATTTACGTTGAAACACGAACTGTTGATGTTCATATTCGTAGACTTCGAAAGGCTATTAATCTTGAGGGAAAAGTAGATTTAATTAGAACAGTTCGATCAGCAGGATATGCTTTAGATGTTCAATAATAATACTTCGGTTTTATAAATCCTTCTAATTTTCCATCACCATATCTTATTTTCTCCCAGGATTCTTTTTCAAATTGAATAATAGCAACAGCTCCAGTGCTGAATTTATCTATCATATCTTTTGGTGAATTTTTAAATTTTGAACATAATTGATGGGTTAATTTTGATACAAGGGGCTCGTGATTTAAGATTAATACACTTTTGTATTTATCTTTTGTTGTCTGAATACTTTTTAGTAAACTTTTGATGCTTGTTAGGTAGTGATCTTTTTTTATTTTCTTTTTTTTAAGATTTAAATCTTTTATATATCGAAATGTTTCAACTGTTCTTTTAGCACCAGAGACATAAGCTATATCAAAAAACATTTTTTTTTCTTTCATCACTTTAGCCATTAATTTTGCGTTATGTTGGCCTCGTTTACTTAAAGGTCGTTCAAAGTCAGATATATTGTCCTGATCCCAACTAGATTTGGCATGGCGCATGACATATAATGTTAACATTTCTAATATATATAAATTTTTAGTTAAAAAATTATGACAAGCAAATACAATAACAGAGAAATTTCTTGGCTTGAGTTTAATTCAAGAGTGTTATCTGAGGCTGATAATAAAGATATTCCTTTATATGAAAGGGTTCGATTTTTGTCGATAGCATCTAATAATCTTGATGAGTTTTATATGGTGCGTGTAGCGGGTGTTTATGCTCAAATGAAAGAGAAAATTAAGCATAAATCGATCGATGGCCTAACTCCAAAAGAACAATTAAAAAAAATTAAAATTAAAACTGTAGAATTATTAAAGAAATCAAATTTAATTTGGTCTAAACTTAAAAAGAACTTAGCCAAAGAAGGTATTTTTTTTAAAACTTTTAATCGACTTACTGAAAGTGAAAAACAAAATTTATTGTCTATATTTATAAAAGAAATTGCTCCAGTTCTAACTCCACAAGCAATTGATCCCTCCCATCCCTTTCCTTTCTTATTTAATCAAGGCCATTTTCTTTTGATGGAATTAAAAAAAGCTGAGAAAAAAAAATCACACTATGCAATTGTCATACTTCCAAAGATTTTAAAGCGTTTTTATAATATAAGTTCATCGCCAAATATAAAAAACTATATTTCTTTAGAAGAAATAGTTAGTTCATTTAGTTCTCAATTATTTAATGGGTATGTCATAAAAGATTATATTTCTGCACGTATAACAAGAGATAGCGATATTGAAATTGAGGATGAAGCTGAGGACTTAGTCTTATTTTATCAGAAAGCTTTAAAGAAGAGAAAAAGAGGTAGAATTGTTAGGCTTGAATTACGAAAAGGATCTAATGAAAAATTAAAAAAATTTTTACAAAAAAATTTAAAAGCTGATGAGGATACAGTTGATGAAATTGAAGAATTTGTTGGAACGCATGAGATTTCACAAATTTTAAAAGAGGGTAAAAAAAATTATTACTACAAACCTTTCAACCCTAGAGATGTTGAACGAGTTCATCAATTTAATAATGATTATTTCGCAGCTATTCAAGCAAAAGATATGATTGTTCATCATCCTTACGAAACATTTGATGCTGTAATACAATTTTTAAATCAAGCGGCTTTTGATAGTCATGTTAGAACTATTAAACAAACATTGTATCGAACAACGCTCGACTCTCCAATTGTTAAAGCATTAAAGCAAGCAGCAGAAAATGGAAAATCAGTCACTGCTGTTGTTGAGATTAAGGCAAGATTTGATGAGGAGGCAAACATTAGTTTGGCTAAATCATTGCAAAGATCAGGTGTTCAAGTTGTTTATGGTTTTGTTCATTTAAAAACTCATGCAAAAGCAAGCTTGGTTATAAGAGAAGAGGAGGGTAGTTTAAAAAAGTATATCCATGTTGGAACTGGAAATTATCATCCTATTAATGCAAAAATTTATACAGATCTTTCATTGTTTAGTGCAGATGAGGGGTACACTAACGAGATAGAAAAATTTTTTAATTTTGTTACTGGTTATGGAGATCCAGGAGAGTTAGAAAATATTATACTAGCTCCTAAATTTTTGAGATCTAAATTAAATACATTGATTGATCAAGAAATTGAAAATGCAAAAGTTGGCAAGCATGCTGAAATCTGGGCAAAAATGAATTCTTTAGTGGATCCAAAAATTATAGATCGTTTATATGAAGCCTCAAATTTTGGAGTAAAAATACATCTATTCGTTCGAGGAATATGTTGTTTAAGACCTCAAGTAAAAAAATTATCTGAAAATATATACGTTAAAAGTATTGTTGGTCGTTTTTTAGAACACTCAAGAGTTTATTGTTTTGCTAATGGATTTCCAATGCCTTCAAGAAATAATTTAGTTTTTATTTCTTCCGCTGATTTAATGCCAAGAAATTTAGATAGAAGATTGGAAGTTATGTTACGAATAAAAAATGAAACGGTACATGCTCAGGTTTTAGATCAAATAATGATGGCAAATTATAAAGATAACAAATTAAGCTGGGCTCTCAGAGATAAAACTTACACAAAGATTAAGCAAATTCGTGCTACTTTTTCGGCACATGAATATTTTATGAACAATCCAAGCTTGTCTGGTCAGGGCAAATCAATTATCAAAGATAATGTAAATAATCTAAAAATATAAATGTTACTTCGAAAAGTTATAAAACAACAAATTTTTACAGCTAAAAAAGAGTCAGTTATTGATCTTGGATCAAACTCTATTCGAATGCTCATTTATGAAGAATTTAATAAATCGCAAATTCCAATTTTTAATGAAAAAGCTGTTTGTTCATTAGGAAATAATCTTGAAATAAATGGAAAACTTGACCCTTTAGGGGTGCAATATTCTTTAAAAGTCTTAGAAAGATTTAAAAATATTTTAGATAATTCAAAAGTAACGAATGTACATCTGTTTGCCACCGCAGCAGTTAGAGATGCAAAAGATGGATCTGAATTTAAAGCAACTGTAGAAAAAATTTTTAATTGTGAAGTGGAAGTTCTCACTGGCGAGCAAGAAGCTGAACGTTCAGCCCTTGGCGTTATGCTTGGTTTTGAAAAAGTTAATGGAATTGTAGCAGATTTGGGCGGAGGTAGTTTAGAGCTAGCACGTGTTAAAAATAATGTTATTGAAAAAAAGGCTTCACTTCCTATCGGTGTATTAAGACTACACAATCAGCCCAAGAAAAAAAAAACAAAAAAAATTATAGAAATTATTTCAGACCAATTAAATTCTATTAGTTGGCTTAAAAAAACAAAAGTTAAGCATTTATATATTGTGGGAGGTGTTTGGAGGGCTTTGATGAAAGCCGATATTTTTTATAAGCAATATCCCCTAAATATTCTTCATCAATATGAAATTACTGGAGATGAAGCTTTGACCTTATGTAATATGTTTGATGATAAAAAAAAAACTACACTACATAAACTTGATCAAATTACAAAATCAAGAACAAATTATATTCCAATTGCTTCAAATATTTTAAAACAATTGCTATTCTTAACGGGTCCAGAAAAAATACAATGTTCTATTGCCGGTGTTAGGGAAGGAACGCTGATGCAAAAAGCCAATTATAATTTAATAGATGAAGATCGATTAAATAACTTTATAGAATATTCAGCTTTTAAAAACGGAGATTATGGAGAAAATTATCTAAAGTATTATAATTTTATTAAAGATATTTTTAGTGATAATGAAAATTTTCCAATACGTTTATTAAAGCCTGTTTGTTCGTTAAGTAATATGGACTGGGGCTTGGGTGCTTTTCAAAAAGCTGAACTTGTTTTTTCTCAAATTTTAAATACACCAGCATTAGCNTTAAGCCATAGCGATAGAATCAAAATTGCTTTAGCGGGTTTCTGGCGACATTGTTCTGTAAAGTACTATCCAGATCTAAATTTTGTAAAACTTTTATCTAACAATGAAATTTTAATTGCAAAACAAGTTGGAGCAGCCTTGAGACTTGCATCTGGAATTGCATCAATATCTACCATATTTTTAGATAGTATATCTTTATCTAAAAAGGGAAGTGCTATAATATTATCTGTTCCGAACATTCATTCTCAAATAATTACCAGAACTGTTCAGAAGAGATTGAAGTCCCTATCCAAAGAAATGGATCTGGACTTCAAAATACTNTACTTTTAATCTAATTATTTAATGATGCGCTTGTTGGATTGGTATTTTTTTTTGCCAACTTTTTAGCTTTTTTTTCAGCAATTTTTTTTTCAATACCTGCAATTTTAGTATCAATTTTTGAAACNTTTTTTTCTTTAGCAGAAATTTTAATTTTTAGTTTAGAAATAGATTTTAAAAATTTTCTTTTTTTTCCTTCATGTTTTTTTAATTTTTTTTTCATTATACTTCCTCTTTTTTGTTAGTATTGAAAATAAGTATAATACAAACTTAAACTTTGTAAATCTTTTTTAAGATAACTAAAGAAAGCAAAGCCCCCGCAAATTGAGATACAATAAATGGAAAAACACTAGAATAATGTATACCAGTGAATGTATCAGTTAACATTCTGGCCAATGAGACAGCCGGATTAGCAAATGCAGTTGACGACATAAACCAAATAGCTGCAGCAATATACAGACCAACTAAAGCTCCAACAACTTCAATTTGTTTATTTTGATTTAATATAATGATCAATATTAAACCAAAAGTTGATATTAATTCGGAAAAATTTAACTGAAAACCTTCTCTATGTTTTGATGACAACGTTATTGCATTTAAATCGAAAATAATATTCGCCAATATTACACCCACGCATGCTCCAGTCAGCTGCATAATGACATAAAAAAATGCCTCATTTTTCTTAATTTTGTTTAATAATAACATTACCAAAGTTACTGCTGGGTTAAAGTGTGCACCGGAGCGCTTACCAAATGTTATAATTAAAAATACCAATGTAAACCCAATAGCTAATGAATTTGCTAATAGTATTATTCCTTCATTTTGAGATAATTTTTGACCCATAATCCCTGATCCAACTATAGATAATAGTAAAATCAATGTTCCAATAAATTCTGAAACATATTTTTCAATTTGTCTCATAATTTATGTAAAAAATCTTGTTCAATATATTTTTTTATAAGATCAAAAGTTTTTTGAAATTCTTTTAATATTTCCTCTTTACTCCCTTCAAAAGCCGCTGGATCTTTTAAATCCCAATGTAATTTTTTAGGTGATCCAGGATAGATCGGACAAGATTCATTTGCAGCATTATTACAAACTGTTACTACACAATCAAAACTATTATTTACAAACGCATCCCATGATTTGCTTGAAACATAGCTATAATTAACATTGTTTTTTATTAAAGTTTGTATTGCATAAGGATTAACCTTGCCAGTAGGCTTTGAACCAGCGCTATATGCATTAAATTTATTCCCACCCAGGTGATTTAACAGGCATTCAGATATAATAGATCGTGCAGAGTTACCTGTGCAAAGAAATAAAATTTTTTTCATAATTTTAAATATTATAAAATTGTTACAAATTTATTAAATGATCAAATCTATTGGAAAGTAAATGCTATTTAATTAGAAATAGTTGAAAAAAAAATTTTCAAAACCTCATTTTCTTGAAGGGATTTCATGAGTGATATCTTAAAAATGAGGTCTTGAGTGGACTAAGTTAAATATTAACAACTGTGTTTTATAGAGCTTGTAGAAATTATAAA
>JGI10211J34971_10005167_pt1 | contig 10225 bp, 10 predicted proteins | sample Etolagsediment_FD_34971 | JGI IMG/M metagenome (IMG submission 34971)
ACCATGGTTAAAAACAACAACCTGCGTATCCCGTGAACCCGGTGGCGATTTTGGCTCGCCACGAATCACGATGTGGACAGGTTGCACAAAGAATTATTTGAGAATTTCCAACTAATCAGAGTATCATTACTCTTACAAATAATGTGTTATATAATTCCTGAGCGATGGGCTCCACCGCATCGATTCTATATATCGCCCTTTCAGGGCTTTACTCCAAGCCCTGAATGGGCGTAATACCACAGCGAGGCGGTAAAGCCCCTCGCTCGCTATTATTCCCCTTTTCATGACATTTTTTAGTTAGTTACGGTATTGTAGGCCTCCGTATCCACAAACTGTTATATTTGCACCCCGAACTTATTCATTACTTACATGAAGAAATCGGAAATTTTCCCCGGACACCCTCAAGACACCAACGATTTGGATCAACTTATATATCATCTACTATAGACGGCCATGGCCGTCTTTTTTTTTGTTTAAAAATTTGAAATGAAAGAAAAAAACTACCGCAAAGCTACCCTCCTGCTCGAAGATGGCACTGAACTCACAGGCTTTTCGTTTGGCGCGGAAACCGCCGCTGCAGGCGAAATCGTTTTTAACACGGCCATGACGGGTTACCCTGAGAGCCTCACCGACCCTTCTTACAAAGGACAAATTCTGGTGCTCACCTACCCTTCCGTGGGCAATTATGGAGTACCTGGAAAGGCCGTCGGGCACAACATGCACGAACATTTCGAGTCGGAGCACATCCATGTGAATGCCCTGATTATTTCGGACTACTCCGAAAAACATCACCACTGGAATGCCTCTCAAAGCTTGTCGCAATGGCTTAAAGAGGAAGGCGTACCAGGCCTTTTCGGGATCGATACCCGTGCGCTAACCCGCCGCATTCGTGAAAAAGGAGCCATGCTGGCTAAAATCATCTTCGACACTGACATCCCCTATTACGATCCCAACCAGGATAACCTTGTCGACAAGGTGGCCGTTAAAGAAAAAATAGTTTACGGCACAGGTAGCAACAAAATCATGCTCATCGACTGTGGGGTAAAAAACAACATCATCCGGTACTTGCTGCAATTCGACACCACAGTGATCAGGGTACCATGGGATTACAACTACCTGCAGGAGGACTTCGATGGCTTGTTTATTTCGAATGGACCGGGAAATCCGGAAATCTGCCGTGCTACCATCTCGCACCTAAGCCAATCTATTCAAAACGATCAACCTATATTTGGCATCTGTCTGGGTCATCAGCTGGTATCGCTGGCCGCAGGAGCACAGACCTATAAGCTTAAATACGGTCACCGCAGCCACAACCAACCTGTGTTGATGGAAGGCAGCAACAAAGCCTACCTCACTTCACAAAATCACGGTTTTGCCGTGGACGCGAAAACCCTGCCTCCTGACTGGAGAACCTGGTTCACCAACCTGAACGATGGCAGCAACGAAGGAGTTAAACACATCGAGAAGCAGATATTTACCACCCAATTTCACCCGGAAGCCTCAAGCGGGCCAACCGATACGGCCTTTCTTTTCGGCGAATTCATTAACAAAGTAGCACTATGGAAAAATCGATAAAAAAAGTTCTGCTTCTGGGCTCGGGAGCATTAAAAATTGGAGAAGCAGGCGAATTCGACTACAGCGGAACTCAGGCCCTGAAAGCATTGAAGGAAGAAGGAATTTTTACCATCCTCATCAATCCGAACATCGCTACCGTGCAAACAAGCGAGGGCATGGCCGATAAAATTTACTTCCTGCCCGTTACGCCAGATTTTGTAGAGCGCATCATCGAAAAAGAAAAGCCAGACGCCCTCATGCTGGCCTTCGGTGGTCAGACTGCCCTGAACTGCGGCATCGCCCTGCACAAATCAGGGGCATTAATCAAACATGGCCTCAAAGTGCTTGGAACACCCGTTGAAGCCATCATCATGACGGAAGACCGGGAACAATTTGCAAAAAAACTGGGAGAGATCAACGTAAAAACACCGCGATCAATTGCAGTTACCAGCATGGAAGAGGCACTGGAAGCCGCCACCACGATAGGATTTCCACTTATCGTCAGGGCGGCTTTTACCCTGGGCGGACAAGGGAGCGGGTTTTGCGATAACCCCGAAGAACTCAAACAACTGGCCTTGAAAGCCTTCAGCTATTCCTCGCAAATATTGGTAGAAGAATCATTAAAAGGCTGGAAAGAAGTGGAGTATGAGGTGGTACGCGACCGCTACGACAACTGTCTCACCATCTGCAACATGGAGAACTTCGACCCGTTGGGAATTCATACAGGCGAAAGCATTGTGGTAGCTCCGTCGCAAACCCTGTCGAACCGCGAATACCACAAACTAAGGCAATTGAGCATTGATATTGTGAAAGCGGTGGGCATTGTTGGCGAATGCAATGTGCAATACGCCCTCGACCCCAACTCAGAAGATTACCGGGTAATTGAGGTCAATGCCCGCCTCTCGCGCTCCAGTGCCCTGGCTTCCAAAGCCACAGGTTATCCCCTGGCGTTTGTGGCCGCAAAACTCGGTCTTGGATACGGGCTACATGAGCTGAAAAACAATGTAACCAAAACGACCTCAGCCTTTTTTGAGCCGGCACTGGACTATCTGGTGGTGAAAATTCCGCGATGGGATCTAGGCAAGTTTGTCGGCGTTTCGCGCGAGTTGGGCAGCTCGATGAAGAGTGTAGGCGAAGTAATGGCCATCGGGAGGAGTTTTGAAGAAGCCATCCAAAAAGGACTGCGTATGATTGGCGTGGGCATGCATGGCTTTGCAGCGAACAAACACCTGCCTCACACCGATTTACACAACGCCTTGCAGAACCCGACAGACACCCGCATATTCGCCATCGGACAAGCATTCAGCAAAGGCATGTCGGTGGATGAGATCCATGATTTGACAAAAATAGACCGCTGGTTTTTGCATAAACTAAACAATATTATTGAGTTAGAAAATGAAATCCAGCAATTTGATCTCCCTGAGCATCTCCCCCATGGGTTGCTGCTCGAAGCAAAACAGGCCGGGTTTTCTGACTTTCAGATTGCCCGCCTGCTGTTTAGCGACCTGAAAATAGGTCAACGCGACGATGAAATTCTCCAAATGCGACAACACAGGAAAAAGCTGGGCATCGTTCCGTACGTAAAACAAATTGACACGCTGGCAGCAGAACATCCGGCCCACACCAACTACCTCTACCTTAGCTATCACGGACAGGAACACGACATCCAATTTGAACAGGATAACCGTTCGGTGATGGTGCTGGGATCGGGAGCTTACCGCATTGGCAGCAGCGTGGAATTCGATTGGTCGGGGGTAAATGCCTTGCAAACGGTACAAAAAATGGGCTACCGGTCCATTATGGTCAATTACAATCCGGAGACTGTAAGCACCGATTATGACATGTCGGACCGGCTGTATTTTGAAGAACTTACCCTGGAAAGGGTTATGGATATCGCAGAGCTGGAAATCCCGAAAGGATTGATTGTGAGCACAGGCGGACAAATACCAAATAACCTGGCCATCAGGCTCTACCGTCAGCATATTCCGATATTAGGGACAAGTCCGCTGGACATCGACAGGGCGGAGAACAGGTTTAAATTCTCTGAAATGCTCGACCAGATGCAGGTGGATCAGCCGGAGTGGAAAGAGCTGAGTTCGCTGGAGGAAATTATTGCCTTTACCGAAGAAGTCGGCTTTCCAGTGCTTGTGCGCCCTTCCTATGTGCTCTCGGGTGCTGCGATGAACATCGTATCGAACCGCGATGAGCTGGAACATTTTCTTCAGCTCGCCACCCAGGTGTCGAAGCAGTACCCGGTGGTGGTTTCCAGGTTTATCACCGATGCCAAAGAAATTGAGATGGACGCCGTTGCCGACCATGGTGAAATTATGGCCTATGCTATCTCTGAACACATCGAGTTTGCAGGGGTTCATTCGGGCGATGCCACCATCATGTTTCCGCCGCAAAAAGTGTATGTTGAAACCTTGCGCAGGATAAAACGAATCAGCCGGCTCATTGCTGAAGCGCTGAACATCAGTGGCCCTTTTAACATTCAGTTTTTGGCTAAAGACAACGACATCAAGGTGATTGAATGTAATCTGCGGGCTTCACGGAGTCTGCCCTTTGTTTCAAAAATTCTCAAAACCAATTTTATCGACCTGGCCGTGCGGATCATGTTGGGAGAGAAGGTGGAGAAACCCAACAAAAACCTTTTCGACATCGACCACATTGGCGTTAAAGCCTCACAGTTTTCTTTTTCGCGGTTAAGCAAAGCCGACCCGGTGTTGGGTGTGGACATGGCCTCCACGGGCGAGGTGGGCTGCATCGGCGACGATTACTACGAGGCTATCCTGAAGTCGATGCTTGCGGTAGGTTACCGCATTCCAAAGAAAAACATCCTGATCTCTTCCGGGCCTATGCGCTCGAAAACGGAACTCTTGCAGAGCGCGCAACTGCTGACGGAGAAAGGTTATAGTTTGTTTGCCACCAAAGGGACACATGACTTTTTCAGGAAAAATGGCATCAAATCCACGCTGGTGTATTGGCCTGACATCGAAAAAGCGCCTAACGCGTACCAGTTGATTCGTGAGAGGAAAATTGATCTGGTGATTAACATTCCGAAAAACCTCAGCTCGCAGGAGCTGAATAATGATTATACCATCAGAAGGGCTTCCGTGGATTTCAACGTGCCGCTCATCACCAATGCCCGACTCGCCAGCGCGTTTGTTTATGCTATTACACGGTATAAAATGGGGGATTTGAGTATCAGGAGTTGGGATGAGTATTAGTGTTGGGGGTTGGCGTTGGCTTTGGCATTGGCTTTGGCGTTGGCTTTGGCGTTCCCCGAAAGCTTTCGGGGTTGGCTGGGTTTGCGGTTTAATTATGGGGTGTATATGGAATGACAGAAAATTTGGTCGGAATAACATCCTATGTTTTTGTCCTTCCGACCGACGTTAGGAGCGGAGGAAACTGTTTTTGTTTGGTTTGGNGCGAGAAGGGGTCGGTGTGACGATGATATGTTGTGGCTNCGCTACAGCGAAGATTTCCCGTTTAAGCAGCTTAACCTGACCCCCGGATATGGTGTTCCTGTTAACACCTGTGCCTTTGAGTTTTTCGACGACGGGCGCAAGTACCGCAGCACCGAAATGGTGTATGCCGACGACTGGTTTGTACTTTATCGCGCTACCGACCGCCGCCGGGCTTTTAATGAATACTGCATTTACTACGAAAGTCTTAACCAGGTAATTAGTTTGCTATGGGAGTAAATCAATGGCGAAGCCGGGCGTGGGATGCGGGTGTCACTTTTTAAGATTACTTGGGTTGTGATGGGCTAAAAAATCAGGCTGCTGGATTATTTGAAATAGTAATATTTGTATATTTGAGCGTAATTATTCAATAACGCAATTACCATGAAAAGAACTCAATTGAAAGACCTGCGGCGGTTGATAAACACAGATTTTAATCATGTATTTTATGCCTCCAGATATAACGGAATTAAACGAAAGAGTTCAGTTTAGCCACACGTTAGCGGGCATTGTAAGTGCACAAAACTTAAACATATGATATTCGGAAAGACAATAAAAATATTCCTAATTGACGGAGACCCAAACGGACGGATGAGTTGTGAACTTTCCAACTGGTCCGGTAAAGCATATAAAATCCCGAGAATAAAAATCAAAGACTGTAACGACCGTGACGACTTAACAAGTACTGGCGTTTACCTTCTCTTTGGGAAAGATGACGATGGTAAAGACCAAGTTTATATTGGAGAAGCAGAATCAATTCTAAAGAGGCTCAATCAACAGTTGACTTCAAAAGACTTTTGGAATGAAGCGATTATTTTCATAAGTAAGGATGAAAACCTGAATAAAGCTCACATCAAATATTTAGAAAATCGACTACATGAGATTGCGAAATCTGCTAATCGCTACAAAGTTGACAATTCTATTATTCCGACTCAATCATCAATTTCCGAGTCTGATAGAGCAGAAATGGAAGAATTTATTGAGTACATCAAAATGCTCGTAAACACATTGGGACATAAGGTATTTGATGAAAAAAGAGAGTTTAAACCAAAACAAAAGCAAGAAGTATTATATATCAAAGCAGCTCGTGGTGCAGATGGACAAGGCGAACCTACATCTGATGGTTTTGTAGTTTTCAAAAACTCAAAAGCAGCAGCTACGATTGTAAATTCAATGACCCCAAACTTTATCACCTATAGACAAAAACTAATTGACGAAGAAGTGCTAGTTAACAAAGGCGAATACTACGAATTTTCGGACGACTTTATTTTTAGCAGTCCATCTACCGCAGCCGTCATTGTAATGGGGAGAAATGCAAACGGTCTTACAGAATGGAAAACCAAGACCGGAAAAACACTAAAAGATGTAGAATCAAATGAGAAAATTATAACTCCGAAAGAATAAATAGATTATGTTTCAAGAACCAAAAAATTATACAGAAAACGACCATTTCTTTTTCGAAGCAGACAAAGACTTAGAAAAAATATGCAATGCACCAAAAGACAAAGATGGTGTTTTTAAAGTTTTGGAATTACGAAATGGAAGAATTAATTTAGTTTATATCGGTTACTCAAATTCAGGCGGACTATTTAACGAGATAGTGAATGGAATGCACTACGACAAAAACGCAAGAAAAACAGGATGGACTTACCAAGTGTTAAAAGACAAAACAGACGCACTTGACATTTATTGGTACGTAACGACTGGCAAAGACGAACAGAAAAAAGAACAAGTTGAAATGCTTAAAGACTTTATTGATCAAACAGGAAAATTGCCTAAATGGAACAAATAGAAAACAACGACCCGCTAACAAGTTGTATGTGATCATTACCGCAAGCAGCCTTTAACTCCGTTCAAACTTGGATGATAATTAGTTTTTTAAATAAGAAAAAAGTGACGGTAACGCCACATAAAACCAAACGTTGGCAAACATTAAGAAAATGGAAATGAGATTAATTTTAGCATTAATTGCAGGTAGCTTGACACTTGCTTCTATTGGACAAGATACTTTGTATTTCAATAAGAATGATGATACAGTATTCTCGAATCAACATGCTTACAAATATGAAGTTATTTTTCGTGATATCAATGATACAAACATTGTGCTCAGTAAAACTTATTATATCTCAGGACAAATTTATTCTGAAGGAAAGTATAACCCTTATAGCGAGAAAGAAAAACAAGGTTTGTGGAAGGAATGGTATGAGTCTGGCCAATTAAAATCCGAGAAGAACTATGAAAATAGTATTATGAACGGACAACTTCTGACCTATTGGGAAGATGGACAAATTAAACGGCAAGACTTTTATGATTACGGAGATTTAACAAAGGGTAAAGTCTGGAATGAAAAAGGAAAAAAAGTTAAATATTACGATTATATAATCCTCCCAAAATTTAAGGGNGGCATTAATAACCTGTTTAATTATTTGAAAAGAAATGTACAATACCCTTTANTATCTAAGAACTTAGGAATTCAAGGTAGAGTGGTTGTGCAATTTGTTATTGAAAANGATGGAAAAGTGTCTAANGTAATAGTATTGGAAAGCGTGAATAANGAATTAGATGAAGAAGCAATACGAGTGTTGAACAATATGCCAGCTTGGAGTCCAGGTCTTATAGACGGCGAGACAGTAAGGATGAGCTTTAATTTACCAATAAAGTTTACTCTAGGGAATTAGAAAAATAACGTTTGCTAATCGAGTAGACGGTCCCGCCAGCAAATACTGAAGAGGAGCGCCTCTAACAAAATGCCGAGCCATTCGGGACCACCCTCGTTGTCCATCGGGTACGGGTCTCGTATACGGCACTTCCCTAATCCCGCATTCGCGGGACTAGTCCCCGCATACGCGGGAATAGTCCCCGCAGCCGCGGAGGGGAAAAGCGAATTCTTGTAATCGTTAACATAAGCTACTTGAAATAGACTAAGCATAGAAATATGTCCTTTTTTTTCCCCACAAACTGGAAGGCAGATAAAGTCTCCAGGTAAATCCAACTTTTCTTGTAAAAAGCTGTAGACTTCGCAAACTAGCGGTATCGTTCTGCAGTTATTCCGGATTTTTCCCACAATCCGACAAAAAGGTTGGAATATCCCGGAGTGTGTTCAGTTATGTGTAGGAGGCCGGAGTATTACTTTGTTTCCCCCAAAAAAAATGCCCATAAGATCATTTGGAAACAAAAAAAGTGAGTACATTTGAGCTCATTAATCAATAACACCATGACTATTGAAAAAACTCATTTCCTCATGCCTGCTGCGGGTGACAAATTCCATTCTATATCGTGAAATTAGCACCTACAACTATAAGGGAAATGAACGGAAGAGTTGGGATTAGTCGGACGTTACCGCCAATTGCAAATTGAACAGTCATTAAGTATGAGACCAGACTTAATTATATTTATCACCATTTTAATATTATTCTTTGTACTGTTATTTTTATTTGTTTTTTACGTACCAAGAATATTGATAAAATTCAGAGCAAAATCATTTGGAATAAATATTGACCTGAATCAAGCAGCAGTTATACAGAAATGTAGCTGTGCTAACAGAAAGTTCTTCAATAATGTAAAAGCAATCTGGAATTTGGAGCATATACCAATTGAAAAACTTGCGCTACATGAAGTAGCAAGTGGAAACCTAACAAACATTAAAAATGGCATCTCAGAACTGAAGGCCCAAAATATACCGGTTGACTTTTCGATAATCTCAGCAATTGACTTGACTAGACATGACATTAAGACTGAAATCAGAAGATCCCAAGAATTAAGAACAATTTCGGTTTCTAATCTCACGAACAACTTATTGACAATCGATTATCAAATTACCTTTAGTCTTGGCTTCCCACATTCTGTATGGAATGAAAAGACCGATGAGACAAGAAAAACGCAAATCAAGAATAAACTCGAAATATTTTTAAAAAGCTGGAATGAAATTGATATTATCAAGACAGAAAACTTCATCAGAGAAAATATTCTTTCAATGGGATATCTGGAAAAAGAAGTTGGAAGTTTAATTGAGAATCAATCATATGCAATAAACAAATGTCGGTAATAATGCATCATACTTTATGGCAGGTTTCTTTCCGATTATGAACATTTTAGTTACAAATACAAATCATAGTGGACAAAAAGATTTATCTTTTGAAGTCCGTCACAAAGCATTTGCACGCCCGTTACATACCAAAAAATGAAAGAGATTATGAAAATAAAGTTTTTATTAATAATCGCATTTTTTCTAACAGCTACTTTAGGGTTTGGACAGAATCAAAAGGAAGCGACTAAAGTATTGAAGAAGATTAAGAAAATTGAACAAGTTGAAAAATATAAGAAAAAGAAAAAACACTCTGATTGGAAAATTCAACAGGTAAAAACTATGGGAATAGATTCAGTCAAATATCCGAAGGCTGTTAATTCTGAAATAGGTGAAATATTTACGAATAGCTATGATAATGGTAAAATTAGTGTGCTCTTTAAAGTTCTTAGCAGAAAAAACGTAGAACTTAGTAAAGTTCAATACATCTTTTTTGATGGTAGTAAAATGAATAAAAGTGAAATAGACTCGACAAGAACTGTTATTTTGAATAAGTATACGAAAGGAACAGATTTCACTACCCTTGTGAAAGAATATACAATGGATGGAAACCCTACCGGTGACTTACCGTGGTTTCACGAAGGGATGATGGTAAAAGAATTCGAGGAAGCAGTTATGCCAAGACAGAAAGGAGAAATATTCACATCTGATGTAGATAGTAGAAAATGGTATTATGTTGTACTTAAAACACATGATAATATTATTACCTCCTTAACAGAATTAGTTGGAATACAATACGGTATGTAACATAATAAGAATAATGCTCAGTTGAGCCCCAAAAAACAGGCCGGGATGAGAACAACACCCATTGCCTGTAAATCAACTCCAGAATTTAGTGAAAGCACCCGCTCAATAGAGTTTTAGCTCGTGCCGGGCTAAGCCACAGGTAATCAATCGTACTGTGTAGGGGATTGAACAATCACGCTTTTTCGTTGCCCAGGTTTTAAGATTTTGTTTCCCCAAAAAAATGCCCCTAAGATCATTTGGAAACAAATAAAGTGAGTACATTTGAGCTCATTAATAAACAACACCATGACTATAGAAAAAAACTCATTTCAAAAGCCTGCTGTGGTAGACAAAATCCAATCTATATCTTGAAATTAACACCTACAACTATAAGGGA
>JGI10211J34971_10005168_pt1 | contig 10225 bp, 18 predicted proteins | sample Etolagsediment_FD_34971 | JGI IMG/M metagenome (IMG submission 34971)
ACCAAATAGCTCAACGAAACAGCCTTTCCATCTCATTGAAGTTGTCAATACCCAAATATCCCCTTATCTTCTGGATTCGCTTTCTCTCAGCTCTCAACTCCTTGTTAAGCAGATTGATTTGCTTAATCATTTCTTTTTTGGTTTTCATTCAAACCACCACCTTGTATTTTGATTTTCTCAAATCGTTCTTGTCCTCTTTTCTTTCCACTAAACCCATCTTGCAAAAGTAATTCAAAATTACTGCTGTGCTGTTGCCTGATTTCAAAACCTTCTTTGCCTCTGCTGTCGTAAATTGTTTATTGCCAAAATTATCCTGCAACTTTGACAGCCTAACCACTAACCATTTTGGGACATTAAAATCCTTCAAAAAAGATTTCACTTTGTCAAGCTCTTTCATTAGTCTTCTCTTCTTTTCGTATGCCCTAAGCATTCTTTTTATGTTCATTTTTTCATCCCCTTTTGCATTTAAAAAAAATAAAAAAATTATCCAATAATACCACGAAGAGCATCCATCGGATTTAACGACTGCTTATAATTGGTGAACTCGCTTTCTGTAACAAGCCTATCAATCACAACCTTATCACCTTTCTTCACACCAAGCTTGGCTGCAAGTCTTGAACCCAAAACACAAACACCTTTGTCGTTCACATATTCCTGAAACTGAATATGGGTTATTGCTACTTCTTTCCTATCCTTTGCTATCACTTTCACTGGCTTCCTTATCTCTGTGCCAATTCCGTTTCTCTCTTTCTTAGACAAAAGGACTAAGTTTATGTATTGGTTTTCATTATCCCAGCCAACTTTCTTCACTACAAACTGCTTCTGTTTCTGCATTGGCTTTCTTTCAGGGTAGTTCACCCAATCATACTCGCCAATTTTTGCTTTGCAACTTGGTTGTGATTGGTCTCCTTTTGTTTCGTATTCAATAGGCAAATCATCTAATTGAAATTTCACTGGTTTCTTTGGCTTTGCCCATTCATACAAACCAGAGCCATCAAAGACAACACCTTCTTTTGTGTAAACGCAACCATCGTCACAATGAACATTCCAAGCATTGCCTGACAACTTCTGTGCTTTTATCAGTGCTGACTTCACAGCCTTGTCGTATTTCTTCCTCGCTGTCTTGCAAAAACCGAATCTGTCGTTGCCTAACATTTCCCCACTAAAACTTTCGTGAAAAAACTCATCCTTTTTTTCTGGCTTGATGTTATCCAACCCAAGCTTCTTTATTTCGTTTCCGAAATGTTTTTGCACTTCCTTCTGGATTTTCTCCAGCTTTGCTTTGGGAATGTTGTTCCCAATCTGCCAATAAATAGTGTATCCCATTTTTTTTCTACCTCTCAAAATTTTTTCTGATTGCTCTTAAAATAAAAAAGAAAGAGCCAGCAAATCACCAATTTCTCCAATTCCATTTTGTGTGACCATAATGGTTTAGGTTGCCCTCATCATAAACACTATCATTCACAACAAATGTATCGAACTTGTGCAGCTTTTTATAGCCTTTGCTATTCAAAAGCCCAATCTCACCCTCTTCCATTTCGTGAACCTTTTTGAAGTTATCATTTCCATCGTCAAGCTCTGAACTAAAATAAAAATTATTATCATCGTCTTTGCTTATAACTATTGGATTGCTGTGTTTCATAAGATAAATATTTTTATCCCCAGCAATTTGTAAAGCAAACGCAAAAGAGCCACTGACCTTTTTGTAAATATATTTCAGTGCCTCTTTAACACCAACATTGCCGACCTTATCCTCAAACAAATGAATGATTACCTCACTGTCTGTGAATTTTTTTAGTCTTTTGTCGTAAGTGTCAAACTTATGTTTTGATTTCAGCTTATTGAACAATTCGGTGTCGTTCCATACCACCCCATTGTGTATTAAGTGTATGGTCTCTTCTTCATTTGAAATAGGATGATTAAAAAATGGTGCATTTGGTGTTGAGGTCGGTATTCTATGGTGTATTAACACCCTGTCATCGTTCTGTATGTAATTCCATAAGTCTTTGTTGTAAACAGCGAACAGCCTGAAAGGAGAGTAACTTCTAAATCTGAACAAGCTATCCCCCTGATTAATCGAAATCCCTGCCCCTTTCGTTCCTCTATCCTTTTGAAAATAAAATAAGCCTAATATTCCACACATCCTTAACCACCACACCCACAAGGGACTATGCAAACCCCTGCTTTTTCCAATTCTTTCAAACAATCCTCACAAAATGAAGGATGGTCTAAACTCAAAACCACTTTTTCAAAAATGTTTTTTGGTTTTCTTCCATTTTCAAATCCACAAATATGATTTCCTATCCCATATTTGCTTAATTTTGCAACCTGATTTTTTCCCCTATCTGATTTCAAAAATTCTTTCAGGTATTCTTTTCTTTCCTTAGAAAGAAAAATTATCTTTCCACAACCACTGCAATCATCTTGTTCTACTTCCCGTTTTTATCAAACAATCTCATTTTTAACCCCCATTAGTTATTCTGTATGTTTCGATTTGGTTATCGAAAACAATGTTTACATTTGCCTTTCTTTCTATGTTTTTCAACATATACTCAACCATTCGGATAGTAACCCCAAACAAAGAGGCAACTTTCTTCTTATATTCCAAAGCTGTCTTTTTCTTTATTTCTTGGTTTACTATCATGTTCACAACCTTTGTTTCGTTTTTGCTCATTTTTTTATTGAACCTTTTTGTAAGCTGGCTTTCAATGGTTTTCAGGCTTTCGCTTCTCTTTGAAATCGGCTTATCTGCTAATTGCCTCAATATACCCATCGCTTCGTCTCCGAAAAGTTTTAACTGTGGTGTCAGGAAATCGAGCAAGTCGTGGCTTTGCTTGATTACCTTTTTTTCTTCTGCTTCGGAAAGTGAATAATCCTCTGTTATCTTTTTTGTCAGCCTTTTGTTCTCTTCCCAATTAACAAGACTTTCCACTTCCGCAACACCTGTAAGCGACAAATCCAGAGCCTTGTATATCAAAGCCCTATAAAAAAACATAAGTGAAGTAAGTGCGGAAGGTATTCTGAAACCATCAGGGTTTCTGAACTCAACCAAAAGCCCACTTAACATTTCCTGCGGAAACGAAATTGTCGTCTGCTTTGAAATGTTGCAAAGAGAATATTTCCCTGTCATTGATAACTCTCTCACAGATTTGCCGAAAGGACTAACACTTAGGTTTGGTTTTGCATTATGCAATATTGTTTGTCTAACTATCTGGCGACCCCCACCATTATGCCCACTACAAAGCCAAAACAATGATGTTGAGAAAGCTCTCGAAAGATTGAATATGTTTTTCAGAAGCACTGACCTAATCGGCTTTTCTTGTAAGGTTATTGCTGTGATATGATTGCTACATGATTGGTCATATTTAAGGCAACGCAAAGAAGTCAGCTTCTTTTCAAGCTCTTTTAGTTTGGTATGAACCCATTTGAAATTTTCTGCTGTCCCATTAAAGATTATCTCATTTCCATATTTAACTGTCGCATCTGTCGAACAATGGGCTACATTGTAGAAATTTGTTGTCGCCCTTTTGTATCTGCCCAAAGAACTATCGCCTCTACTCGAACCATAAGAAACAAAAGTTGTTTTCAAATTGCTTGCCAAAGTTTCGGGTCTTATATCAACTGCTCTTTCCAACTCTAGCCAATAACGAGGTTTCGGTTAAAATAAGATAACAAATCAAAATATTCCTCTGTTTTTAGCCTATTATCTGTTTCCTTAAATCTTAATTTTTTGTTCATTTTTTATCGACCCCCTTGTTTGTTTTTTGTTTGAATAAAAAAGAAAAAAAAATCTGCCACCGCAGTTGCGATAAGATGTTTCATTCACCCGCACTTACCGCCTCACAACTCATCCTCTTGTCGTAGTGCTGTAACCTTCCTCGTCTCTCCAGTTGTCTTGTGAGTGACCGCTTACTTATCTAATAATTCAATATGGAAAACACTTATCATTTATAAAGGTTTCGTTTTGAAAGTATATTAGTATAGAAATTTCTATATTTATATTTTGGCTGGTTCGGTTTTTTCGTCAATAATTTTTATCTTAACATAGAGATTCCTATATTAATCACCATAAAATCTACCAAAACATTTTTATAGATGTATTCATTTCTATCATTAAGAAACCTCGACGACAAATTAATAAAAAAATAAAATTGTCGTCGTTAAAATGCGAAAAGGTGAAAAAAAATGAAAAAAGATAGATGTAGAACAAAGGGTTGTAGAGGAAAGCCAAGCATACAATTCAATAATGGCGATTGGCTCTGCGATGATTGTTGGGAAAGGCACTGTAAGGATGGTGGTTAAAGTGAAGATAAAAAACGAAACAAAATGGGATATACAACAGTTGAGGAAGCTTTGTAATGCTGTAATCAATAAAGAGGGAACAGAACGAAAGAGACATAGAATATACATCAGAACAAAGACAAAAAAATATAGTCAATATCATGGGAGAGCTTGGCTAAACTCAAGAGAGATAATAATGTTTGTCCCACCAACCACAAAAAGAATCAGGACAAGAGCAAAATACAATGATGGTTCTGATGGCAGAAAACATTTCGCTGGCTGGGAGTGGAAAAAAGAAAACACTAAGTTTGACCCTGTAAGCTTCGCCCAAGTGCTGACACATGAAATCCATCATAATCTGGGTTTGAGACATAAAGATATGTTGCCCCTAAGAAAGATTGACTGTGAATATACCAAAGACTTCGCTATCGAGCCGAAACAGGAAAAGCCCAAACCAAAGATGGATTATGTTGGAGTGAGGCGTGAGAGGGCAATCTCTAATCTCAAGAAAGCACAGACAAGACTCAAGAGAGCCAAGACTTTGTGCAAGAAATGGGAGAGAAAAGTCAGGTATTATGGAAAACTTTAAATAAATGTTGTTACCACCCATAAGTTATGGCTCTTAAATTAATCGCAGAACTCGGAATAATGGAATTGTTTTATATGGATGATGATAAGTTAGCTGAACATTTCCCGATAGAAAAGATTGATAACAAATATATTTATGTAAGGAGAATGGCTGGCTCAATAACTACTCACAAAATCCCAATAAAGAAAGTTACTTTGTCTTATCCTTAATATAGTTGAATATGCTATGCTTTCTTGGAGAATAGTCCTGCACTAAAACGATTCTTTCTTTCTCGCCTTTCAAAGCTTTCCTTATGTCCTTTGTCTTTTTCGGTCTGACTGATAATATCACCAAATCTGTGTTTTTATCGAGCCTTTTCACAATCTTGCTCACTTTCTTGAAATCAGGATAGCTCTTTCTGTTTCTAATCCTTATGTCTGGCGTTGTGTAGCTTTCAGGGATAGTTACATCAGGAAATGTTTTTGTCGGGTTTAATTGCCACTCCAATAACTGAAACCCCACATTATAATTGACCGCTTTGGTCTTTAACCATTTCTCAAAACCTTTCAGCTCTTTGCTGTTTGCGTCTATTATTATCTGGTATTCTTTGTCATTCGAGATTATGTCCCCCTTTGTTATCTGTTTCGGTGTCTTTATGAATGCCTTATCACTCAAGAACTTTGCCTCTCTCGGCATAACATAATAATTGAGATTGCGACTTTTTAGTTCATTTATTATTTTGTCCCTATGCTTTCTTATGATGTCATGTCCGTAAATTATGCGATATTTCCTGAAGCCCTTTAATCTTGGAGTCTCAACAAGATTGTAGCCAGAGATGGTGTGGTTTGCAAGTAAAGGTAACAGCTTTGATTTTATGGCTTTCCTTTTCGTTTGCGAAAGGCTGACAGCGTTCTTTATGCCAAGCCCGCTTAATCTGTGCCTGTATCTATCAGATGCGATTATGTTCTTCCAGCCCTTGCCTTTGCCCTTGCCTAAGCCTCGTCTATTCGCTATATGTATCACCTTTTACCATACTTTCTTGTTTTGGCACAACCGCCTCTGCCACGATTAGCTCTTCTTCCTTTTCCTGAGCCATCTCTTTTCGGAATGTTTCTTTTTTTGACTAAATTATATAATGGTGTGTGTGGTTTAGGATAATAAACAACTCGATTTCCATTCTTATGGAAGCTTATTGCTATTCTTTTTGGAGTATTTCTTACCACCAATATCACCTTTTTCGTAATTTCAAATACCTCTTTCCTGAATTTTTCTTGATTCTTAGTTTATTATTGAATACATCTTTGACTATTATGCTTTTTCTTGTGGTCTTTGTTATCTTGGCTGGTGTCCAAAGTTAAGGAATATTTTTTATCCCCAATCTTCTAAATGATTCTCTCAATGGATTCGAGGACAAATAATAAACTTTCGTTCCCTTCCTATATTTGACCATTTTGACCAACCAATTATCTTTTCGTTTACGCAATGCCAAGCTGTCTTAGGCTTCTCGTCATATACATCTTTGCTCTGTCATCCCTGAAGCCAAATATTGATAGGATATTGAGGTTGTATTGTGTCTCCAGATTTTCTTTGTCACCAAGCTGATGCGTGTTACCGAAATCAATAACAACAACATCTTTCTTCTTTATTATTATGTTGTCCTTCCTCAAATCAAACATCACATACCCTTTTTTCCTCAAATATCTCTGAAGATTAGCCAACTGAAACTTTTGCCTTATATCCAAAGTCATAATCGGCTTGTATAAATCAGCACCCTTTACCTCGCTTGTCACCATATAATGCTTCTTGCCTACACTCTTGACGAAGCATTGCGGATAAATGTCGAACTCTCTTGCCACAAGATTATTTATTTCGCACTCTTCCCTCGCTGTCTTTTCGTCAGCACCAAAATCCTTTATTATCGTTCCTCTGACACGATACACTGTTGCCTGCCTGCCCTTGCCGACAAATTCCTGACCTTTGCCAGAAAGAAATAAATTGAAGTTCTTGAAATTTCTTACCAGCTCTGTTTTTGGCTTTGTGGATGAGAGATAAGGTATGCTCTGAACTTTCTGGGCAGATTTGATACCAAACTTGCTCAATCTATGCCTATGGCTATCGTTGCTTAGGATGTTATTCCAACCTTTACCTAAACCTTTGCCTAAGCCACGCCTCATAAAAACACCCTTATGGACTGAACAAATCTATTATGCTTTTGTTTACTTTCTTCGTTTTTGAAAGCTTTGTTCCTATCCTTTCGCTGACCCTTCTCTGACCTTTGGTATCATAGGCATGAGGGTATCTCCTCGCTAAGATGGGTCTGAACTTAGGCGTTTTTGCGTGTCGCTGTATGTCCAAGAAAGGGTTATGGACACTAATCCTTGTCTTGCTTGACTTTCTCCTATAAACCAGAGGCTTTAAGCCAGCACCTTTTATCTTCTTCACATAGGCTCTCTGCTTTGAACTAAGCCTATCTTTCCTTCTCAAACTCCTTACTGGGTTTGGCATTTCGCATCACCTATTTCTTCTTTTTGAAAAACTTTTTCGGCAACCTTATCTTTGGCAGCTTCTTCTTCGGCTTCGGAATCCTCAGCTTCGGCAACTTTATTTTTGGAAGCTTAACTTTTGGCAGCTTCTTCTTCGGCTTTGGAATCCTTAGCTTCGGCAACTTTATTTTTGGCATTTTTTTCATGTGTATCACCTTTTATTTTAATTTACTTCAAACTGGCTGACCCTTCTGTTATTGCTGTGTCCATTCCATAAAACCCCCAACAACTATCTACTTCTTCCCCTTTGTTGTTGTAAGATTGGTAGCCCCAAACATCACCTGACAAGTATTGGTCGTATATTTTTACTTCAGTCCTCAATACCTCTTCAGCCCTTTTGATTTCTTTGTCTGTAACTTTTTTTACACCAAAACCCTTTCTTATGTCATCTTTTGTTATGTATATATAACCAACCATACCACTATCAAATTCAGCGTGACCTTGTGGAAGCAACCCTTGAAAACTTCCAATCTTAACCCTTAATCCAGAGTGGTCATACATATAAACAGGAAATAATATCTCAGCCTTTTTCTCTTTCACCAAATAATCTTTTATTTCACCCCAACCACCAAATGAATCTGATGTTTCTGGATGTGAGTCCCCCAAATTGTATCTATTATGAAAGAAAAACATTGTTCCAAGATTATCCCACCCACGAGGGTCTTCAGGGTTATCGTCTTGGAATATCCTAACCATACCTTTCTTTGTCCTCACAACTTCCACTGCATCATCATTAAATACCATGTCATCCAATTTTGTCCTTCCCTGTAAAATTTTTTTAGCAACATCTGGATTCCTTTCAATGAAATTCTTTACATCAAGAGGTATTCTCTGCGGTTGCTTTCTTCCATGACCGCTATCTACATGAACAGGGTGGTCTTTTGGAATAATGTTCTTATAACCCTTTCCCTTTCCTTTGCCGAGTCCGACCCTTCTGGATTTTGTGAACCTGATTTTTTTCATTGTGTATCACCCAAAAAATCCTTTATCTTCGAGGATTCTTTTCTTTTCTTCTCTTAGCCTTTTTTCAAGCTTTTCTATCTCTGCCTCTTCCCTCATACTAATCTCCTTCTGTTTTCTTGTCAGTTCAGAGTTTTTTCTTATCCTTCTAATCAGTTCATCCTCATATCTGTTGCCACTGCCGAATATGTTGAACAATGATTCGTCTTTGTGCCTGACAGCAAGCTCTTTTAGTTGGCTGTCAGTCAAATCACCTAATTTCAGCTTTGTAACATCTTCCTGAACTTTCCTAAGCTGTTCTTCCTCTTTGTCAAGCTCTCTGTCAAGCTTTTTCCTTTCACTTGCAGTGTCTTCAGTAGCAAGCTGTTGCCTAATCTCTTCCACTCTCTCTTTCTGCCTGTCGAGCTTTGTCAGTGTCGGATGCTTTACTTCTCTCAATGCTTCCTCTTTCTTCCTTTCCTGTGACTCTTTGTAAGCCTCAATGCCTTTCTCCGCCAGCTCTTTTGTCTTTTTTGCACCCTTTATTGTCAGTTCCTTTGTCTTTGCCCCGACCTTTTTTGCGAAAGATTTGAAATCCTGCATATCTTTGTTCAATGGCTGGCAATCGTTTATATTCGGCACTCCATCTTTGTCGCTGTCGGCTTGGTATCTGAGGAATACGCCTTTCTTCTGCAACTGCTGGAAGTTCATTCCTTTCAGTTTCGGATTTGTAGCAATCCTTTTGCGTAATCTTGGCGATAATATCGCTGTCTTTACACCCTTTGCTGACAGCCCATGCCTTCTTGGGTCGTCAGGGGCTATGTTTTTCCAGCCAGAGCCTTTTCCGATTCCAAGTCCTTTTCTGTATTTTGCCATTTAGTATCACCTTTTCTTCTTCAATAATGAAAGACCTTTTTTTGTTATCTTGCCTCTGCCAAGTATGTTACCTGATATATAACCTTTGTTGTATAGGTTTGCATAAAGCGACTGCTCTTTTGTTGGCAGATTCAAAGTTGTGAATTTGATTGGCTTTTTTGTTTTTGGATGAAGCAGACTGCCACCGAACATTGGCTTCTGCACATACTTTATTTTCTTTGCTTTGTGTAGTTTCAATAATCTTTTATCAACTTTTGCCATTTAGTATCACCTTTTCTAATTCAATAATTTGTAATAAGGATTTTTATAAATAGATACACCACTTGTTTTTTTAGACGCTTTTCTTAATATTTTTTTGGCTTTTGCCATTGTGTTTGATGTCCCAAACACCTTTGATTTCCCAAACAATTTATTTTTTTCAATAACATATTTAACTTTCCTTGTATATGGTTTTCTTATTTTAATTTTTAAAAACATTTGTATCACCTTCTCCTTTTCATAAAGAAAGGCTTTGTCGAAAACCTCTCTATTTTTGCGACTTTGACAGTTTTTGGAATTTTTAGTTGTTTCAAAGCCAAACTCTTTGATTTTGCTCTTATTGAGATTGGTGGGTTCATACCAAACCCATACTCTGTTCGGGTATATGCTGGCTTTCTGCCTCTGCCAACCCATTTCAATGAAATCTCATAATCGTATTTTGTGTTTACGCAACCACCTCTGCCACGATTAACTCTTCTTCCTCTTCCTGAGCCATCTCTTTTCGGAATAATGTTCTTATAACCCTTTCCCTTTCCTTTGCCGAGTCCGACCCTTCTGGATTTTGTGAACCTGATTTTTTTCATGTGTATCACCTTACCCCAATTATCTCTCCCAAAATCTTATCTTTCTTAGCATCTAATACTTGTTTTGGTATGGGAGATTCAAATTTGTATTTATCCTCAATCTCCCCAATCGGCAAGTCCCGAAACCAAAACTTGCTGCCATCAAAATTTATTTCCTTCTTCAGCGATTTCATTTC
>JGI10211J34971_10005169_pt1 | contig 10224 bp, 7 predicted proteins | sample Etolagsediment_FD_34971 | JGI IMG/M metagenome (IMG submission 34971)
CTATAGCTCTTATCTCTTTCATCAGTTCTTCTTTAGAAGTGCCGTCTATTTGATTCTCAAGTTCATAAGATCTGTCAAAGTGGTCTTCTATGGCTCGCTTACCACGTCCTGTAACTATTGCCATTGTGTCCATACCTGCACTTATGGCCTCTTCAACGCCATATTGTAAAAGCGGTTTGGTTAAAACTGGTAACATCTCTTTGGGAATTGCTTTGGTTGCAGGGAGGAATCTTGTGCCGTATCCTGCGGCTGGAAATAGACACTTTCTAATCTTACTGTTTTTCATTATAAACCTTAAAAAATTATATTAATTATTTGTCATTATATCTTAAGTTTATAAATTTTAGAATGTGGGTTAGTAAGCACCTTCTCAAAAAGATTTTTGTCATACTCTTCTAAAATCATAAGCTGTATATAGAGTGAATTATACGTTTTTTCATCTACAATTAAAAAAGTATTATAACTGCTCATAAATATGAGCGTCAAATTTGAACTCAAATCCATCAATTGAATACTTTTTTCAAAACGCATTTCTTTGGTATATGCTGTTTTTACAAATCTTCGTATAGGCATCTTATTTTGGCCAATTGCAATAGTGAAATCTTTTTTATTTAAAGAAACATTATTGGCAAGTTGTATATTCGTTGCATTTTCTTTAAAATTACGGCTTACAAAGAAAAATGGGGCTTTGTTTTGTACACCATTCATAAGATTTAAATTTGAAAAAATAGTGACTGTGGGATAGATATCTAGCATTCTGTATGGCAGATAAAAATAGATATCTCTTGTTTTAGTAGGTAGTTTTATATCACTTTTTAAAGAGAATAAAAAATCATTTGTGTCATCAAAACCATACTCTTTTGTCATCTCTTCTATATTAGAAAAAAGTTTAATTTTTTTTGATTCATTGAGCTCTTGATTTGCTTCTTGAATCTTGAATGCTCGCTCTGTATACTCAACATCAAGTCTTGCCATCTTAGCAGCTTCTGTTTGAGAATGAGTCAGTATATAGCTCACCGGAAAGTTAACACTACCAGAATGTTTTCCACCATCAACTAGTGTTTTTATATCACTATAATATCTTAAAGGATAGCCATAATCCCACCAAGAAATCACATAATCTTCTCTGTTTGCTTTAGACTGCAGTTGTTCTAAAACTTTTACTTCGTTTGTATTAAAAACTGTAGGCACTCTATAAGAATCTATATGCTTATAATTTGGGAAGAGTATAGCTAATGTAAAAAGAATCATGCTTAGATATTTCATTCTAGATGTTGGCATTTTTGAAGAGATTTCTGTAATTAAAAACGCAACACCAAAGGCTAAAATAGGAACAGCGTAAATTGTAAAACGTAATCCACCAACACTAGCCAAAAATCCAAGTCCAACTAAGGGAAGTGAAAAAAGCATAATTTTATGTCTATAAAGTAAATATATATATCCTAGCATTGAGACAACAAAAGTAATAGTGTGCCCACTGATGCGATTTGCAAATGTTTCAAATGGAATTTGCCCAGCTTCTCGAACTGTCTGCATAACACTATAAAAATGCAAATTAAGTCCATCTTTTCCAATCAAAATAGCATCTTTAAAAACATAATTTTTCAATTGTATATAGATAGGATTCAGCCCACCAGTTACTAAAAAAGCCATAATAGCAGTAGCTAAAACATAGTAGACATACTTGTCAAATTTCTCTTTTGTAAAAAATGCAAAAACGATTAAAACAAGCGCAAGACGAACAAAACCATCAATATTGATCATGGCAAACATCATAATTGCTAAGAGTTTATAGTTATAAGTATTTTTTCTATCAAACATAAGTGTATAAGCTAAAATAAGCCCAAAAAATGAAAATTCTAATGCATAACTTTGTGGATACCACCATCTATATACTAAAACGTCCACTGCAGTAATGAATAAAAATATATCTTTTTTTGTATCTATAGCCCAAATTATTGACCAAAGTAAAAACATTGGCAGAACAATATTGAGCATATCTGTATCATAATAACCTATCATAGTACGGTTATAATAACTCCAAGCAACAGATGCCAAAAGTGCTGCAATCAGACCCATCTCTAGATTTTTTAAATCTTTTGCTATTAAAATAATAGGAATAACAATCAGTGAGCTCAAAAATACTGGCATAAATAATATAATTGTCTCAAAAGAAAAAGGTAAAAGAGTTGCAAAAAGAGCAGTGAGTTGCGAGGTTGCACTAGCAGTTTGAGATAAATCATTCTCTTGTGAAATACCACTCAATAAATCTCTAGCTCCCTCCGCCCATGCATAGCCATCATTTGTATTTATCATAAACTGACCATTAAATTTAAAAGCCTCAACGTCTGCAAATTGATAAGCCCAGATGAAACGCATCGCTACTGAGAACGAAAACGCAATCAGAATATAAAGGAGTGTTATTTTTGTTTCTTTAGTTAAACTGTTCATAATGTTTTATTTTTTTCCTATACTTTTTAATGTCCAACATTTTATCATATTTTATAGCTCCCTTTAAAAGGAGTTCATACTTTTGCAATAAAGCTTCAAGAATAAGTTTCTTATATTTACTTTCATATTTTAGTAAATTTTCTAAGGCCAAAACCCTAAACTTATCCATACCCCAGTGCTTAAAACTCAGCTGATCTTCATGCCCAGCATATTTTGTAATAAGCTTTTTATCAACTAAGCCTATTTGATGCTTATTTGCAATTCGAAGCCACAAATCATAATCTTCACAAACTTCTAAACCCTCATCAAAAGTGCCCACTGCGTTTAGCAAGCTTTTATGTATCACTGTTGCAGATGGAGCGATAATACAGTGAGAAATGCACTCTTTAAATATCTCTCCGCCAAATTTAGCAAATTTTTTAGGAATCTTCACTTCAAAAGAGTTTCTCACCCACTTCTCATCCGTATAACTCATAAGAATTTCAGGATTTTTCTTATGAAACGCAACTTGTTCTTCTAATTTTTCCCTATGCCATTCATCATCAGAATCTAAAAACGCAATCCACTCACAGGATGCTCTTTTTATCCCTAAGTTTCTAGCAGATGAAACACCTGCGTTTTCTTGAAAAAAATATTTTATATTTGGAAATTCTTGTATTATTTGCTGCGTTTTGTCAGTAGAACCATCATCTATAACAATGACTTCAAAAGGAAGATGCGTTTGAGAGAACACAGAAAAGAGTGCGCGTTTTAAAACTTCATACCGGTTATAAGTCGGGATTACAACCGATATATGATAATTATCACTCATATTATTTCAGCAAAGCCAAAATAATATTCAAACACTAAAGCTTTGATTATCATCAAGAGGTCTCTTACCAGACTTTTATTTCGTTATAAACGCTGTCTCTCTCAACTGGAATAAATCCACTATTTTTGATAAGTGCAGTAAAATCTTCTAAATTTACACCATTTGCACTTGCAGCTCCTGCCGCTGAGTTTATAGACTCTTTTTCTATAGTTCCGTCTAAATCATTTGCCCCAAACTCTTGAGCTACAAGAGCAAGATTTACAGTTGAAGTGACCCAGTACGCTTTGAGGTTTGCAACATTATCTAAAACTAAACGAGCAACTGCCATAGTTTTTAGGACCTCATTTGCCGTAATTGGTGCTTCGATGTTTAAGTAGTTATTTTCTGTCTGATAAACAAGTGGGATAAAGCAGTTAAACCCACCTGTGATATCTTGTAAATCACGAATCCTCATCATATGATCTATTCGGTTTTCACGACTCTCAACATGACCAAAAAGCATAGTAACATTTGATTTTTTACCACGTTCATGCCATTTTCTATGAATCTCAAACCACTGATCAGATGTAACTTTCCCCTTACAGATATAATCGCGTACTTTCTCATCAAAAATTTCAGCGCCACCACCTGGCATAGAATCAACCCCGTTTTCAACCATCAAATCAAGAACCTCATCATAACTGATACCATGATGACGTGAGAGAAAATCAACCTCAGCAGCAGTTAATGCTTTAACGTGAAGATGTGGGTACTGCGTTTTAATCTTTTTAAAAATATCTAAATACCATTCTAGGGTTACATTTGGATTATGTGCAGAAACTATATGAACTTCTTTGGCGCCACGAGAATCTATATCTTTAACAATTTCCATAATATCTTCATGACTCATAGTGTACTGATTTGGATTTTTTCTTGTTGCAGAGTAAGCACAAAATTTACAAACATCTGCACAAACATTTGTCGGATTGATGTGACGATTAATATTAAAGTATGTTTTTTTACCATGTAATTCTTTACGTTTTTTATCTGCTAAATCTCCTAGCTCAAAAAAATCCATATCGTAAAGAGCAAGTGCCTCATCAAAGTTTAATCGTTTATTCATTTTTTTACTGCCTTTTGTAATTACTCAGAAATATCAGCTAGACTCTAAATTATTATGCCCTTGTGGTACAAGTTTAGAGTGATGGAAACACCACCAATTAGACTCTAAATCGAGTTTAGAGTGACGAGGATAATATCATTCCAGACTCATCATTCCGTCATTCCAGGCTTGACTTAGAATCCAGTTCATTCTTCCTTACAACCCTGGTGCTTTCCACATTGAAGTTGTTATATTCTCATCTACTAACTTTAACTGCGTTTCATACGCTTTTTGCCAATTTTTCGTGATTTTATCATATATCTTCTTATTCTCTGCGTTTGGCTCATAGGTTTTATCCCAAACGACCAACTCTTTTGCAGCTTCAACTAAATTTTTATAAACGCCACAACCAACACCTGCTGCCATAGCCGCACCTAATGCAGTTGCTTCTTTTACCTTAGGAACTTTCACTCTGTATCCTGTCACATCAGCCAATATTTGCGACCACAAAACACCTTTAGAGGCGCCTCCAGCAAATACTATCTCAGTAAACTCTATACCACTAAATTTTTTAATTTTTTCAAGATTTATACTTGAAACTATAGCTGCGTTTTCTTGCAGACTTCTAAACATGGAAGCTTTATTGCATATCTCAGGGTCTATGTTTAGATTTAAAAAGCTTGGAGCTGCGTGATACCATTTTCCATACTTCATAGAGTCTGAAAATATTGGCATTATTCCGTATGCGCCGACAGGAATTTTGGATGCTTTTTCTTCTAAGATTTGATAAACATCTATTCCTCTTTCATCTGCTTCAAGTTTTTCCATATCACAAAACGCATCTCTAAACCATCTCATTACTAAACCACTAAAAAACGTAATTCCTTCAGCTTGAGAGATTCTATTTATGACATGCGGATTTACACGAATTGACATATCTTGTGGTGGGTCAATCATGTGTGGAATATTGACAACTTGTTGCCAAAAAGAGCCGCCTAAAATTGCCACCTGCTCATCTTCAACTACGCCAAGTCCTGCGGAACCTAACTGAACATCACCGCCTCCCATTACTACCTGCGTTTTAGTTGAGAGAGATGTCTGCATTGAAGCGTTTTTTGTAACAGTCCCTATTGTAGTTCCGACTTCTAAACATGGTGGAAAAATATCATCTTTAAGCCCTACTCTGCTCGCCATCTCAGAGTCCCAATTGCGTTTATAAAGACTAAATATTCCTGTAGTTCCTCCGTTACTCGGATCAGTTGCTATCAAGCCGCAAAGCTTAGCTAAAATCCAATCTCCTATCATAGAGATTTTTGCAATTTTTTCATAAATCTCAGGTCGGTTATTTTTTACCCACATTAAACGCGGTAGTGCTCCAAGTGCAAAAGTCTGACCAGATTCTGCATAAAATTCCTCTTCAATCCCCGGAAAATTCTCTTTGAGATATTTAACTTCTTTATCAGCTCTTGCATCTACATTTGCAACTGCCCAGAGTTCTTTGCCCTCTTTATCATAAAGAACAATTCCCTCACGCATACTTGTAGCACTCAAAGCTAAAATATCATCTGCGTTTATATCTGCATCTTTCACTGCGTTTTGAATACATTGACAAACCAAAACCCAGTTTTTTTCATAATCAAAACGCATAGAGTTTGGCACTCCATCTTCTTCTAAATGAATCCACTCTTGTTGTGATACGCTTATCTGATTACCTTGTGTGTCAAATAATACCGCTCGGATACTTCCTGTTCCAGCGTCTATTGCCATTAAATATTTCATTTTATTTCTTTAACTTAGCTTGTTCTAGTTCCCAGTATTCCATTTCAAAACTATCTTTTTCGCTAATGCTTTTATATCCACCAAGTTTATCAGCTCGTAACACTGCGAGCATTGTATGCGCAACTATGTCATCGATAATTTTAGCTTCTTCTTTTGTTCGACCAAAAGATATAACTGCTAAATTTTTGATAATCATATAATTTGGTGCTGCGCTAAGCATTTTCTCACCAGTTTCATACTTTTTAAAATACATCTCATATGCTTTTATATACTTCTGTAATCCAGCTTCTAAATCGGCATCTTCCATAATTAAAGGAGTTCTTTTTGTGCGTATAATATGTTCTGGTGTTAAAACACCACGACTCGCAAACTCTTTTAAATTATCTTGTGAAGCGTAAAACGCAGCCAAAGGAGTTTGATTGATAGAAATATGCACCTTATAACCTTGAAGTTCTGAGAGAGTATTGACAATTTTTTCTATCTCACAATCACTATGAACATAATTATGTGCAATAGAAACTCTTGCATTTTCATCTAAAAATTTTTCTGCATGGCTCACTGCGTTTATCATCTTGTCGTACGAATTTTTCGCACTATCATCAAAGGTAAATATCCCGTGATTATGTAAAATAATCCCCTCAATACTTGACCAATCAAGAGATTTTGTCATTTGATAAATTTTTTGAGCTAAAAGAAATCCTGGCATGACATAATCAACTATCAAAAAATTCGGAAATAGTTTTTTTAAAGTCGCATCACCCTTAAGAGAGTTAGAGATAGTCACTATTGCATCAGCGTGCGTATGATCAACAAACTTATACGGAATAAGTGCATGAAGAATCGCTTCCACAGAAGGATTTGGAGCATTTTCATCTAGCATTGCTGATTTTTGCTCTTTTACCATATCGCTATCGCTAAGTTTCTCTCGTTGTGCCATATCTAAAAGTGTGTCAAGATACACAGGAGAAAATCCTTCTGCTTTTATGCTCACTAAATCCCAGCCACTTCCTTTAACCAAGAGTACCTTTTGAGCATTTATCTGCGTTTTTACCGAGGTATTGCCACCTCCATGTAAAACAAGTGTATCGTTTTGACCGAGGAGATTTGAAGTGTAAACTCTTAAATCTAAATCACTCTTGCATGCTTGTGCCCTCTTGGCATCCCATAAATTATCCATATTTTATTCTAAAACTTCTAGTGCATCAGAATATTTATTCTCACAAAAAGGTTCATAACTTGTTTTGTATATTTTATAGTGTGCGGAAGCTTTGTGGCCATCAAGAGCTGTCTCATCTTCCCAAGTTTCAACTGCCATAAATCTTCTTCTCTCGTTTTCATATTGAAAAATTTCATAAAACAGACACCCCTCTTCAGCTTTACTTGGAGCAACCATTGCAGATAAAAGCTCTTTCATTTTTGCTTCGCTACCCTCTTTTGCTATAAAAGTTACACTTTTTGTTATTGTCATCCATTTTACCTTTAATTGTTCAAAATTTAATCTGATAGATTATATCAAATTTAGACAACTACACTATAATAAATAAAAATATTTAAGAGTGAATTAATAAAATGGATATACAACTACGCATTGAAGACATTATTGAATCTAATGGTTCTGACTTTGAGCTATCAAAGCTTTTTAAAGAGTATATAAAAGCATACAAAGACTCACTTCCTGAGCTTTTTGAAAGTTCCCAAGGAAAAGATTTTCTAGTCAAACATACTAAAAAACTCGATTCTATACTCTCACTCATGTACAAAACTATCTTAAGACGTATTTTTAGTAATTATTTGCCTATGAGAAATTCCATACCAATTACTATAGTCGCTCTAGGTAGTTATGGACGAGAGCAACTCTGCGTTCATAGTGATATTGATCTTTTGATTGTTTACGAAGATGTGGATGGGTATAACACACAACTAATAATAGAAAAATTATTTTATTTAGCTTTAGATTCTGGACTTAAACTTGGCCATCGTGTACATACTGTTGATGATTTGTTTGAGGCTTCATTAGAAGATATAACAATAAAAACATCTCTCATGGAAGCTAGATTTATAACAGGCTCAAATTTTACTTGGCAAAATACACAAAAAGCTCTTAAAAAAATTCGTATGTATAAACAAAAAGAGTTTATACTCGCTAAAATTGAAGAAGCACAGCTGAGAAGAAAAAGATATCCAACTTCTATGCAGCCAAATATAAAAGAGAGTGTCGGTGGATTTCGTGACTCTCAACTTCTTTTTTGGATAGCCCACACAATTTATGATGTTAGTAATTTAAAAATACTTGAGGGATCGCTCTTTTCAGAGGATGAATATAAAGAGTACCGCATAGCATTAGAGCTACTTTTTCGTGTTAGAAGTGCTCTGCATCTCATTGCAAATAAACAAGAAGACAGACTACTACTTGAGCACATCCCAGAAGTTTCAATAATGTTAGGCTTTAAAGAGCAAAGAAAAATGGTTTCAAAAGTTTTAGAAGCACAATGGAGAATAAGCAACTTTACTCAAATTTTTGTTAAAAAGATGGTTCGACCTTATTTTGTCAGTAAAAACAAAATCTCCTATTTAAAAAAACATCGCATACAAAAAGGTCTTTATGAGTTTGATAATAGACTTTTTGCTTCCTATAATCTCAAAATTGCACCCATAAATTCTCTCTTAGAGATACTTATTTTGCTCCCTGATAAAGATTATAGATACGATGCCGGATTTTTAAATCTGTTTACCTATACTAAAGTTTTTCACCCTTTAAAATCAAAAACTTATGCCCTTATTAAAGAACTTTTCAAGCGTAAACATATTTACTCCTATTTAAAACTGTTTTATGATGCAGGCTTACTGCACCATCTATTTCCAAACTTTAAAAAAGTTTTACATCTTCCACAGTTTGATGGGTACCATACTTACCCTGTAGATATTCATTCTATAAAATGTGTAAAGATGCTAGAAAGTATACAAGATGAATTTATACAAAATCTCTTTAATGAACTAAGTGCTGAGGAAAAATTAACTTTAAAACTTGTTACTCTTTTTCATGACACAGGCAAAGGAAGAGCACAAGACCATAGTGAAGTTGGAGCGAAACTCATAGTGCCATTTGCAAAACATCTTAAAATTTCTCCAGAACTCATTGAACGCTCTGTTACACTTATTAAGCATCATATATTGATGAGCAGCGTTGCGTTTAAAGAGAATATTTATAATGAAAAAACACTCTATGGGTTTATGTCAAAAGTACAAGATGTTAAAAATCTAAAGCTTTTATATATTTTAACCTACGCAGATATAAACGGTGTGAGTGATCAAACCTTTAACTCCTTTAGCGCAAAGCTGCTTTTTGACTTATATACAAGTGCACTTGAGATTGCAGAAAATGCTAATCGTATAACAGATGCAAAAAAGCGCATAATCATAGAAAATAGAGTTAAAAAACATCCTGAATTTCAAATGCTGACTCGCCTACAGCAGAAAAAAATACTTTCAATAGAATCAAATCTTTTTTTCTTTAAAAACTCAGTTGAAGAAATTTTAGAAATTTCAAAGATTGCAAAAGAGATACAAAAATACGACTTCAAAATAAAAAATGAGAAGTCATTAACAATAGAAATATATAGAAAAATACCTATTAACATTGCTTATCTTTTAGCAACCCTCTCTCATCTAGATGTAGCAAATATGGAGATTTTTACACTTTCTGACGGTGTAAAATACTTTAGAATAGATTTTATAAAAAATGTAAAAGGTAATGAACTTATAGAAGTAGAAAAAATTATAGACAGCTCTTTTGATATGAGCAAGGAAGTTTTTATTAATGATGTTGAGATTAAAAGAGATGAAATAGCAATAGATTGTGAACACTCTTTAACACATGCTGAACTTACTGTTCATACAGCCAATCAAAAGGGTTTACTCTCATATATCATGGAGTGTTTTGAAAAATTAAATATAAACATTATAACAGCAAAAATCCATTCAAGTAAATACAAAGCAAGAGACAGCTTTTTAATGGAAAAACAAAACAATATATGTGATAATGTCGATAAAATTTTTAAACTATTAACTAAAGGCAGCTAAATATGTGTGGAATTGTTGGATA
>JGI10211J34971_10005170_pt1 | contig 10224 bp, 16 predicted proteins | sample Etolagsediment_FD_34971 | JGI IMG/M metagenome (IMG submission 34971)
ATGATAATAACACAGCAGAATGGGGTAGATGGATACTGCGAACAGGATCAATGGCCGCTGTGGAAAGTGCTTTAATGATTTATAAATTTGCCTTTGAAGAAATTAAACTTGAAAAAATTTATTCTAGAACTGTTTCATTAAATGAAAAGACAGTTTCTTTCCATGATTCGTGTGGTATTACAAGTAAAAAAGTTTTGAAAGATTACTTCGAATTTAACGGAAAAAAAGTCGATTCTATAGAACATACTGTCGACAAAGCAACCTATGTAAACGTGGTTAGTAAATTAAAAAATCTTTCTAATCTTATGGCCAAAAGAATATGCTAGAGAATTTAACCTTTCATCATTTAGGATATGCCACAAACAAAATCTCAAACGAAATTGAATATTTTTTAAAATTAGGATACGATCTCGAAGGTGATTTTTTTGAAGACGAATTACAAGGAATTAGGGGGTGCTTTCTTGTAGGAAATGGTCCTAGATTAGAATTATTAGAAAATTTAAGTAATTCTAAAACACTCGATCCTTGGTTAGAATCAAAAATTAAAATGTATCATATAGCATACACTACTAAAAATCTTAATTTTTCTATTAAATTAGCAAAAGAAAATAAAGGAAAATTAATTGTTCCTCCTACTACTTCTATTGCATTTAAAGGAAATCAGATAGCATTTGTATCTTTTAGAAATGCACCTTTATTAGAACTAATAGAATCGTCAGATTAACTTTCACTATATTGACTACAGAACATTGAGCCAAATAAATATATGCTACTATATTGGAGAAAACAGTGACTCGTAAAACTTATAATTTAAGCGATAATGGAGAAAATTCTATACGTAACGAAAAATCTGAAAAGAATCATAACAAACTATACGAGTTTACTAAAGAATTGTTACCTTACTATGGAACAAATTGGCACCGTCAAAGTTTGGTAACATTAAAAACAGAAACACTTTCTGCAATTCTTGCATTAAATGCAATTTATCAAAAAATATTAGATATTCCTGGATCTATATGTGAGTTTGGAGTCCATTGGGGTGCAACATCTTCAACTCTTATAAATCTAAGAAATTTATACGAACCTTACAACTATACTAGAGTGCTCTATTCCTTTGATACGTTTGAAGGATTTGTTAATCTTGATAATAATGATGGCGAATTAAACAAAATAGGAGATTATAAAAGTCTTCCTAATTATGAAAAAACTTTAGAAGAAATTTTAAAAATACACGAGGGATTTGGTCCCAATTCTCACTTACAAAAATTTGAATTGATAAAAGGAGACGCATCAATAACCATTGACACATGGTTAGAAGATAACCCACAGGCAACTATTGCTCTTGCAATATTTGATATGGACCTGTATGCGCCTACCAAAAAAGTATTGGAAAAAATTATTCCAAGACTAACCAAAGGATCTGTATTATTGTTTGACGAATTAAATTGCAAAAATTTTCCTGGCGAAACCCAAGCAGTAGATGAAGTGTTAGGTATTAATAATTTAAAATTAAGAAAATTACCTTGGCAGGCAAAACTTGCATATGCTATTTACGGAGAATAAAAATGATATTATTAGCAGGATACGGTTACTGGGGTAAAAATTTAGCAAGAAATTTTTCTAATGAATTGACAGCAATTTGCGAAAAACAGGAATCATTATTAAAGGTTGCAAAAAATTTATATCCGCATGCTGACGTATACGATGATTATCAGCAGGCTTTAGAACATCCGGGGATCAAAGCAGTATTAATCGCAACAAAAACCAAAGAACATCTTTCTATGGCTACACTTGCGTTAGAGAAAGGATACGATGTTTGGATTGAAAAACCAATTTGTCAAAATCTAAGTGAAATAAACGAATTAATAAAAATTAGTGAGCAAACCGATAGAATTATTTTTGTCGATCATACGTTTTGCTATCATCCAGCAGTAGAAAAAATCAAAACAATTGACATAGGAAAACCACTATACTTCGATAGCACAAGAATAAGTTTGGGATTGTTCCAACCCGATGTTGACGTAATCCTTGATCTTGCAATTCATGATGTAAGCATCATAAACTTTTTATATCCAGATTTAGAATTATCTAAAAAATCTATAGTAAGAAATAATCATGTAAACGATATTTCTAATCAAGCAATTATTAATTTAAAATTTACGAACGGTTTTACGGCCAATATTAATGTAAACTGGGTAAGTCCAGTTAAAAAGCGTCAAATAATTTTAACTGGCAATAAAAGTAGTATCGTGTATGATGACATCGACAATGACAAAATAAAGATTTATCAAACCGGTGATATAAAAGAAGATTACAATGTAAACAAACTGGGAGACATGATTGCACCTAGATTAGATACTACCGAAGCATTATTTCTTGGAAAAAAACATTTTTTAGAGTGCATTAAAAATAGAAAACAACCCAGAACAAACATTTACGAATCATTAAAAATAATGGAGTGGTTACTGTCATGATACCTTTTTATAGTTTTGAAAAAATACACTACTCTATAAAACACGAATTAATAGAAAAGTCTGCTGAAATAATAACCAGCGGAAATTATGTATTTGGAACTAGTAAATTTGAGGAAGAATTTGCCGAATATGTTGGTTGTAAATACTGTGTTGCTGTATCCTCAGGAACATCGGCACTACATTTATCATTACTTGCTTTAGGCATTAAACCAGGCGATGAAGTCATAACAGTTAGCCATACTTTTAGAGCAACTGTTGCCGCTATAGAATATTGCGGCGCAATTCCTGTTTATGTTGATATTGATCCAAATACATTTGTCATGGATTCTACACAAATTGAAAATAAAATTACGAACAAAACAAAATGCATTCTTCCTGTTCATATTTATGGAAATATGGCTGATATGAACGAAATTATGCGGATTGCAAACAGTTATAATATTCCTGTATTGGAAGATTGTAGTCAGGCTCACGGATCAACTCTAAACAAACAACATGCTGGAACTTTTGGATCTCTAGGAACATTTAGTTTTTATCCTGGCAAGGGATTAGGTGCATTAGGTGACGCAGGATGCATAGTAACAGATAATAAAGAACTTTATGATTACCTCTGTAAGGCAAGAAGTTGGGATGATAACGACATCGGATTCAATTACAGAATGTCAAACATTCAGGCTGAATTTTTAAGAATTAAATTAAGAAATTTTAACAAAGTTCTAGAAGAAAAAAGAAAAATTGCAGAGCATTATAACTTAATATTTAATTATATTCAAACAAAAAATGTAGAACACAGTTATCATATATATCCAATACTATGCAAAAATAGAAATCAGATAATACAGGATCTTAAAAATAAGATAGAACTTAAGGTTCATTATCCTTTACCGGTCCATCGACTTCCGGCCTATAGAAACTCTTATAATCTTCCAGTAAGTGATACGATTGCATCCCATGAAATTAGTTTACCTATATATCCTGGCGTTGATTATAACAAAGTAATAGAAATATTTAAGGAGTATAAAAATGATAACGCTAGTTCCTTTTTATAAAATATTAAACGAAACTAAAATATCTAAAAAGTTAAAAAAACGTATTAATAATAATCAGTTTAACTATTTAGATGCGTTAGATAAGTTAAGATCTACATTTTTAAAAACTAATCCGGAAGGAAGGTTTGTTGTGCAGACCGATACAGTAACAAAATTAGATTTTCCTGATGTATTTCGTTCAGATTTAATTAATTGTAATCTGATAGAGGCTATCGTTATTTCTAATCTAAATTTTATCAAACAAAATCAGGGAAAGATAATATTAGTAGGAACGGATCATTTAATTTCTGGATCTTTGGATAGTATTTTTCAAGAAGATTATGATATTGCCACATGTGTCATAGGAGACCAGTTTGATGACACACACAGAACAAATATCATAAATTTTATGTTTGTAAATTCTAATAAAAATAATCATAATAACATAATAAAGTTTTTTGAAGATCGAAAAACTGTCTTTAATAATTTTGAAGAAAGGGATAGGTTATGGTGGGGTGATCAAAAAAGTTTAAGTGTAATGCTAGAAACAAAAAATATAATATCAAAATACTACGAATCTAAAGGTGAAAATAATATTTTTGATTATAATGGATTGAAAATCAAATTATTTCAATACAACGACAACTTTGTTGGTGGTTCTGACTCTAAAGGAAATATAGCAAATGAGAAAAGTTTAATTATTGATTTTGCAGGAAATAAAATGAATTTTAATCATGTCTATGGAAAAATAATGGAAAAATAATTATGTGTGGATTTGGGGTATCTAACGTAACACAACTTAACTCAACAAATACCTTCTGTCAACGCAGAGGTCCTGATCTTACGAACAGTAAGGTCATAAACGGCATAGAGTTTCTTCACAATCTATTACACATAACAGGCGAACTAACACCACAACCGATCGTGCGAGACAATATTGTGTGTGTGTTCAATGGTGAAATTTATAATTACAAAGACTTTGGTAACTTTAAAAGTGATGGCGAGTGCATAATTGATCTTTACGAAAAGGAAGGAGATAAATTTGTATCTCAACTAGATGGTGAGTTTGCACTTTGTCTTATAGATTTTACAAACAGAAAAATTATAATCGCTAATGATACATTTAGTTGTAAACCCTTATGGTATGAATTTAGAAATGGCAAGTTTGGTATTGCATCATATGAAAGCCAACTACGAGGATTAGGATTTAATAATCCCATAAAATTAGAAGCAAACGTAACAAAGATTTATAATTTAGATTCTTTACAACAGATTAAAAAATATCATAACTTTATCTTTGACACAACACAACACAAAACCTCATTTAATGATTGGCTAACAGCCTTTAGTAACAGCATTGCAAAAAGAATTGCAAATACTGATAAGGGAATGTTTGTTGGATTAAGCAGCGGATATGATAGTGGTGCTATTGCTTGTGAATTACAAAAACAAGGTGCTAACTTTAAAGCATACAGCATTACTAATAATGAAAACGAAGAAGTGTTACAAGAACGTTTACGTTTAATAAAAAACACAGAAGCATTTTTCTTGCAGCCAGAGGAGTTTCAAAAGTGGAAAAAAGAATTAAATGCAAACTGCGAAAATTTTGAATACTACGACGGTTTTAGAAATTATCATATCAAGAAAGACCAGGCATCCATGGGTCTAAGTGCCATATGCCATCGTGCAAATAAAGAAGGCCGCAGAATTTATTTTAGTGGTCAAGGTGCTGATGAGATTATTAGTGACTACGGGTTTGATGGCAAGAAAATTTACAAGCACAGTGGCTTTGGTGGATTATTTCCTGCACAGATGAATGGATTCTTTCCGTGGCATAGTTTTTATGATGGCACACAGATACAGTATTTGAACAAGGAAGAATATGTTGCTGGACACTTTGGAATTGAAACTAGATATCCGTTTTTAGATAGACAACTGGTGCAGGAGTTTTTATGGCTAACGCACGATCTAAAGAATAGCAAATACAAAAGTGCGTTAGATGAATATCTTTTAGTAAACAATTTTCCTTTTCAAGCACAGGAAAAAAGAGGGTTTCATGTAATTGAAAAAGGAAAAAAGGAAAAACACATATGAGTAAAATTACAACTGTAATTGCAGGAGATTCAAATTTTAAAAAATATGTAGACAAGGCAGTTGCATACAGTCGTAATGTTGGATATGAGCCTGTAGTGTATGATCTAGGCGGTTTAGGCTACGGTATACCATTCGAAGGTAGAGTTAGTCCACAGGTAGGTGCTAAAATTCCATCCAAACCCGGAATGATTAAAGAAACTTTAAAAAACGTAGAGTATGGCGAGTATGTTGTGTGGATAGATGCTGATGCACTCATTGAGGATAGAATAGATGAAATAATGTTTGATTACGATATAGGTGTAACTGTCAGACAACCCAAACAAATAGAAAATAGTTTACCTATAAATGCAGGAATTGTATTTGTTAGAAAAACACCCGTGGCACTAATGTTTGTAGATGAATGGATTAAGTTGTGCGAAACAGGCGTAAGTGATCAACAAGAACTTAACAAACTTTGTCAGGTAACAACAAAAGATACAAACAAAACAGTAGTAAGAAATAACACAAAAATACATGTTTTTGAATGTAGAATATACAATAACTTTTACTTTGCTAAAAAATCAGCACCTCATGCTAAAATAAAGCACTATAAAAGCAAGTTAAGATTTCTTTGGCCGGAGTAAAAATGAAAATATTAGTAACAGGAAGTAACGGATACATCGGAAAGCATCTGTGTAAGATGCTCGATAAAAAGCATGAAATACATGGATTAGATTTAGCAAAAGATAGCGAAACCGATTATGTATCAAGATATTACAATATTAACATAGACGATCCTTTCACACTCTATCAAGATTATGATGCAGTTATACACCTTGCAGCCTTGGTGAGAGTTGGCGAAAGTGTTGATCAACCCAAAAAGTATTTGAGAACTAACGTAATAGGAACGGCCAACCTTATCAATGCTGTTAAATTCAAAAATTTCATATTTGGATCAACAGGCGCGGCTGCAACTCCAACATCTCCTTACGCAAAAACAAAATTGCAGGCAGAAAATATTGTAAAAGGATTCTGCGAAGACAACAATTTAGAATTTACCATGTTTAGATTTTATAATGTGACTGGCACAGATGGATTTCCTGCTACAAATCCGGATGGACTGTTCTTTAAATTAAATGAAGCAATTGACACGGGAAAATTTTCAATTTATGGTGGTGACTATGACACTAGAGACGGTACCGCAGTTCGAGACTATGTTCACGTAAATGAAATTTGCCAAGCACTGATCAGTGCAATTACTAAACCTTCAAATTCTATCGAAAACTTGGGCCATGGCAAGGGCTATACAGTAAAGGAAATTGTTGAGACATTCAAGAAAGTGAACAATGTTAGTTTTGATGTCAAAATTAAGGAAAGGCGAGAAGGTGATCCGCCAAAAAATGTTTTGGATTCAGTTTCGGACTACATGCAAGAACTCTACACGCTTGAGGATTACCTAAAAATCCATTGACAACACACTATGATTGTGTTAAAATGAATTATTGTAAAAGTTTAACAAAGGAGTAGACATGCTTCATAAAATTAGTGAAATGTGCGATAAGATTGATTCTATCAAGAAAGATGCCGATAGATTGCGCAAGTTAAAGTATGGTGCTAATAAGGCATCCAACGTTGAAATTGACAATCTTATTGCCCAAATCCAAGCAGACTGTTATCTAGTATCCCAGGACAAGAGTCCATACAAAAAATGATGGCAAAAATTTACGAATCACCCGATGGGGGCGATACGATTTTTGAAAGAGATACCAAAACCGGCAAACGCACAGTCATAGAGAAGAAAAAGTATCCGGATTGGTATTTGGATGATCATGATTTTTCGGAAATACAGCATCTTGCCAATAGGGGAAATAAGGCCTTGCAAAAAATGCTAAAAGAGCTTAAACTATTATATAACTTATCAAGAGGAAATGATGACTAAACAGGCAGGACTCAAACTTAATGAAATTTTAGGGGCCGTAGATTTAAACGGTAAGGAAGTTTGGGACGATTTAAACGAAGAACAGCGAAAAAGTATCGTTTTTTATACCCTTAATCGCTATATAAGCGTCGTACAAGGGTCTAGAGAGGAAAAGGAACACTTTGTACTGCTAGGAAACGAACGCTTTAACAAGAACCTGTTTTTATTGCTAAACAAGCATCCAAAATTGCTGTGGCAATTGGCATGCAGTTGCGGACACGAGTCAAAAAAGGTATTTTTCCACAAGTGGATGAAGCTCAACAAGAGCAAGAACAAGAAGGCAGAATTCTTAGGCAAATTATTTCCCAACATGAAACAGGTAGATCTTGATGCACTATCAGAAATTACCACAGATAAGGAAATTAAGGAATACTGTAAAGAACTAGGCTGGGATAAGAAAGAAATCAATGCAATCAAATTATAAATGTGGATACTGCAATAAGGAGTTTACCAAAGAAAAGACACTGAGCGTTCATGTCTGTGAGCCAAAGCGCAGGCATCTATCAAAAAATGAAAAACACGTTCAACTGGCACTGCTTACATACCAAAGATTTTATGAAATTAGCCAAAAACAGAAAAACAAGACCTTCGATGATTTTGTTTCAAGTCCATACTACAATGCATTTGTCAAGTTTGGTAGTTTCATGTCAAATGCTAATCCCATCTATCCTGAAAAATTTATAGACTTCGTAATAAAGAGCGGAGTAAAACTTGATCATTGGTGTAGAGATGAACTTTATGACACATTCCTGGCAGAAATTATAAAAATTGAACCTGCGGATGGTGCAATACAAAGGACAATCCAAACCATGATGGATTGGGCGGATGATAAAGAAGCAGCATGGAACCACTATTTTAGTTACGTAAATCTAAACAGAGCCACGCATGACATAAAGGAAGGAAAGATATCTCCTTGGATGTTATTACAAAGCAGGGCAGGAAAAGAAATGTTAAAAAATATGAATGATGAACAACTGGCGATTGTTGGTGACATAATAAATCCACAATTTTGGCTTTCAAGATTCAAAAAGTTACCGGCAGATGTAGCGTTAGTTAAAGACGTAATTAAGGAAGCGAAGATTGATTAATGAAAAAAAGAATTTTACAAGATGGAACAGAGGTTGATGAATTAGATAAACCAGTTAATCTAACTATCTTAACCAAATGTCCTAAAAAATGGAAAATCATTGACATGGAGACAGGTCAGTGTTATACTGCAAGTGGTAATTATGAAATTTATAAACAATGGAAATTAGAAAAAGATGCCTGATATTGACATAGATTTTATCGATAGAGAACAAGCACTTTCTCACTTCAAGCACATACGTGCAAGACGTGAAGAGGACGGGCGTGTCTTAAAACACAACACTGGTGTTTATATGCACGAAGTTCCTTTTGATCCAGTGAATAATTTATGCAGCGTGGAATATGATAAGGCAGAGGATCAAGGATTATTCAAACTAGATTTTCTTAATGTAAGCCTGTATCAAGGAATTCGTAATGAAAAACATCTCATCGAACTTATGGAAAGGGAACCACTATGGGATCTACTAGAACAGGACGACTTTACCAACTTGCTCTTTCACGTAAACGGACATGGCCAAATCCTTCGAAAGTTGAAACCGACCAGCATACCCCAACTGGCAGCAGTTCTAGCGATGATAAGACCAGCAAAACGACATCTGATAGATCAGACGTGGCCGGACATTATGACAGAGGTATGGAAGAAACCTGAGGGCGATGAATACTTCTTTAAGAAATCACACGCAACAGCATATGCGGTAGCAGTTGTGGTACAGATGAATTTAATATGCGAACAGGTAAGCCAACAACACCCATGAACTACGAAGTAAATGATTATAGAGAACCAAACAAACCTAGACTAGGACCGTGGCCGTTTTGGCAGGTTCCTGAATTTTATGCGCTTTCATATGTAGTTAGGCTTGCATTGATTATGGTAGTTATGCCATACCTATTCGGCATAAAATTAACAGTAATAGGTCTATTTTTTATATTTGTAATGTTTGATTATTTTACGTATCGTGGACTTAAGACGGCTTACGGACTAGAGTAATTGATTTTCTCTTAATTCGTTTAATGATGATATTGTTGAGGCTAGTAACAGGTCCATGTATTACTTTTACATCTTTTGTGGTAAAATTACGTATTGCGTATTCAAATTCTCTTATCTCATTTCTTAGGAAAATATTTATGGGGATTTGCCTATTTGATTCCCACCACCATGCTTCGCCAAGTTCTAACAGTTTCTTTTTTTCGTCCTCGTTGCTGCATAATTCATAGTCGTAGAAACTGGTAACATTAGCATCCTGATTGATGATTATGCCCACGTATTCCTTTTCTGCATGCGTTAAAACGCTGATAAAAGGGAAATTTTCTTGTAAGTTTTCTGTTATTCTCATCGATAAATAGTATAAAGGTTCATGTTAAACATATGCAAATTAACTCAATATATTTATATCCAAATAAGTTGGATGTTTACACAAGTGACACCGCTACTTGGACACCGGAGAGATTCAGAATGGTATACAATCGTAATCTAAAAGTTTATAGGGGATCAGACAATCGCATTGATCTACAATTGCGTAACAGCGATCAAAAGGCTTTTAATGCAACAGGTAGCACAATTGTGTTCAACCTAGTAAACAACGAA
>JGI10211J34971_10005173_pt1 | contig 10222 bp, 10 predicted proteins | sample Etolagsediment_FD_34971 | JGI IMG/M metagenome (IMG submission 34971)
TCTCTATGGGCCTGCTCGCGGGTATTGCCGACGCGCAAGAATCCAGTGGCAGAGGCGTCCCGCCGCTGGACGGAAACCTCTCGCCCAACGACGCGACGGCGGCCTGGCCCCGGCTGGGCCGCTCGACGCGCCCGCGGGCAGGCAGCGAGGGTGTCAGGGCCGCGGACGGCCATACCAGGTACCCCCTCTATACCGGATCCGAATCAGGTCCGGCCCTCGTTGCCAACGCGCTCGGCTTCGACGTTCACCCCGAGGAGGCCATCCGCTGGGCGCGCGCTCGCCGGGTTGTGGACCCAGCCACGTTCGCCGACCTGGACGCGGCGGCCAAGGCGCGCAGCTTCAGCGTGGCGAACCTCACGGACCAATACTCGCTCGACGCCGTCCAGAAGAGCCTGATGGACTCTCTGGAAAACGGCCAGACCCTCAACGCCTGGCTGGACAACCTCGGGGACGTCGTGGCCCGCGCCGGCCTGTCCGACGTCGCCGACCTCGGCGCCCATCATCTCCGGTTGATCTGGCGCCAGAACACGTATCTGGCGTATGGCGCCGGCCGCTTCACGCAGATGAAACAGGTTGCGGCAGAGCGGCCGTGGTGGCAGTACATCGCGCAGCTCGACGAGGGCACGCGGCCCAGCCATCGTGCGTTGCATCTCGTGGTCAAACGCCACGACGATGCGTTCTGGAACTCGTACTATCCCCCCTGGGGGTATGGTTGCCGGTGTCTCGTCGTCTCGGTCGACGCCGACGAGATGGCCGCCGAGGGCCTCTCGCCCACGTCGGACGCCGAGGTGTCGGCGCGCTACCAGCAGCTCGCGCCGGGCGCGGGCGGGATGCCCCGGCCGCCCAAGGGGTTCGGCGGCAATCCCCTCCAGGCGTTTCTGCTGGACATCGATACGGGCGCGCCGGGCACACCGGACGCCTTCGACCTCTACCGCCGACTGACAGGAGCCGAATGATGCAGACGCAGTACATGGTCCACGCGAACGCGATCGCGAGACAGGAAGGGGCGCTTCCGGAGTGGGTTCAGCTTGCCGTGGTGGGCACGTGGGAGGGGCATCCGACCCGGCGGGAGGAAATCACGGCGGACAGCTTGCGCTCGCTCCAGACATACCTGGACGGCCGCTTTGTGGCCAACGGGACGATGATGGTTGTGGACTTCGATCACCAAAGCTTGACGGCGAAGTTCCGCGCGGGAGCGGCGGCGCCGGCGGCGTTCTGGCTGGACGCGTTCGAGCTGCGCAACGACGACACGGAGCTGTGGGGGCGTGTGGCGCGTTGGACGGCGGCGGGCAAGGGCGCCGTGCTGGGTGACGAGTACAAGTACCTGTCGCCCGTGCTGACGTTCGACACCGCGGACCCCAAGACGGGGCGGAAGCTGCCCGTGCGGATGGTGAACGCGGCATTGACAAATACGCCGTTCATGACGGAGTTGGAACCCGTACTCAATTCGTTGATCGAGACAGCCGGGCCAGGCGCGCGGAGCGACGCCGGCCGGGCTCAACCAGGCGTCGCTCCAAACACGGAGGAGGTTGGGATGGAAACTGTCGCGATTCTCACCATGCTCGTGGGCGCATTGGCGGACAGTGTCGGGGGGGTGGCCAACGCCCTCGGCGTGGCTCAGGACGCGGACCCGAAGGAGGTGATCAAGAGTCTGGCGGACAAGGTCGCCGCGGCCACGGCCCTGGCCGCCGTCGAGACGCGCCTGGCCGGCGTGGCCAACAGCCTGGGGTTGCCGGAGGATTTCGCGGAAGACGTTCTCACGGCCAAGCTGGCCGAGCTACAGGCGCCGAAGCTGGACGCGCGCGTCGCGGCTTGCGCCAACGCGCTGGGCCTGACGCCCGACGCCGAGGCCAAGGCCCTCGTGGACAAGATCACGGAGCTGAGCGGCCAGGCCGCCGACAGGCGAGCCGAGCAGTTGGTGGCCAACGCCATCGAGGGAGGTAAGGTGACGCCCAGCGCGCGCGAGTGGTGGCTGAAGCGGGCCGGCGAGGACTACGACGGCACGGCCGCCATCATCGACGGCATGCCCAAGCTGCTGAGCGAGGCCACGTCCGGCGGCCAGGCCGCGGCCAACGCCGACACCGGCGACGCCGCCATTGAGAAGGAATGGCGCGCCAACAGCGCCGCCCTGACCGGCGAGGGATTCACGCGGGAGACTTACCGGGCGTTCCGGCTCGCCGAGGCCGGCGCCACGGCGTAGCCGCAAAGGTGGCAGCGGCGTCCCGCCGCTGAACAGAGCCGGGACGGCTCTGCCACTAGCCACAAGCCACCAAACACCGACCACTAACACACGGAGGACTGACACATGACTTTGAGTGCCGACGCCCCGATGACGCAGGAACTCGGGGACCTGAACCACACCCCTGTCGCCGCCTCGACGACTATCTACGAGGGGGCCATGGTGGGCGACAACGGCAGCGGCTACGCCCGCGCCCTCGTGGCCGGCGATCCGTTTCTCGGCCACGCCGTCAAGCAGGCCGACAACAGCTCCGGCTCCGCCGGGGCCATCGACGTCGAACATCTGAGCGGACGTTATCGGCTCCAGGTGACCCTCTCCGGCGTCGCCATCACCGACGTTGGGTCGGACGTCTACGGCAGCGCGGACGACACGTACACGCTCACGGCCGGCAGCAACAGCCCGGCCGGGAAGATCGTGCGCTACGTCAGCGCCAACACGTGCATCGTGGAGTTTGCCACGCTCTCCGGCGGATCCATCGCCACGGCCGACCTGGCCGACGAGAGTGTGACGGTCGGCAAAATGGCCGACCTGGCGCAAGGCTCGCTGATCAGCGGCCAGGCGTCGGACCGGCCCACAGCGCTCGACGCGTCGGGCGATGGGTACATCCTCGTTGGCGACGGGACGGACGTGAACTCCGTCGCCGTGAGCGGTGATGTCACGCTGGCCAACACGGGCGCGGTGACTATCGCGGCGGACGCTGTCGACGGGACGATGGTGGCCGACGACTGCCTGGCCGGTACGCATCAGGCCGTGGTGGGCGATGGCGGCCAGGGTATCCCCGTCATCATCACAAAGTCGTGGACGGACGCGGCCACGGGCGACGTGGAGATCTACAACGCGAACGCGCCCTTCAAGTTCCGCGTCATCGACGCCTGGCTGGAAAACCAGGGCGCCAACGGCGCAAACGCCAACAGCATTCAGGTGTGCGCGGCGGCCGCCGGCGCGAACGCGATCACGGACGCCATGAGTCTGAACAACAAGGCGGACACGGAGATCGTGCGCGCCGCCAGCGTCGACGACAGCGAGGGCACGGTGGCCGCGTCCGGCTCGCTGTACCTCCGCCAGGTGAAGGCCGGCGGGACCATGGCCGGCAAGGCGTACATCATGGCCATCCGCGTCTCGTAGGCGCGAGCGTCAACCAGAGGCGACCGGCCACTGGCCACTAGCCACAAACCACCACACCACAACACGGAGACGAAAACATGGGAACGAGCGCACTGTCCAGCCGGGCCATCCGCGGCTGGTATTACAAGCGGCTGGAGGAGGTTGCGGGCGCGTCCTGGGTGGACGCGGCGTCGAACCTCTTCGACAGCGACCAAGAGTCCGAAACGTACAACTGGCTGGGGATGACCCCGGCCATGCGCAAGTGGGTCGGCGGAAGGCAGGCCAAGGCCCTGCGCAGCCAGGGCATGACCATCGTCAACGCCCACTACGAGGCCACGCTGCCCGTGCCCTGCGCGGACATCCGGCGCGACAAGACCGGCCAGATCCGCGCGCGCATCGCCGAGTTCGTCGGCCGCGGCGTCGAGCATTGGGCCTCGCTCCTCACCACGCTGATCGAGGCGGGGACGTCGACGGCCTGCTACGACGGGTCCTACTACTTCGCCACCGATCACAGCGAGGGCAGCAGCGGGACCCAGGTCAACGCACTGACCTCCAGCCACGTGGGCACGCTCGACGTGATCACGGCGGCGGCGCCCACGGCGGCCGAGATGGCCGACGCCATCATGGACACGATCGCCTATATGATGGGCTACAAGGACGATCAGGGCGAGCCCATGAACGCCAACGCCAACGGCTTCCTCGTCATGTGCCCCAAGGGCAAGATCTTCGGGAGCGCGCTGGCCGCGGCCAAGAATCAGGTCATCAACAGCAGCACGAATCCGCTTCAGGCGGCCGACTGGGACCTGAAGGTCGTGTGCAATCCGCGCCTGACGTGGACGACCGACTTCGCCGTGTTCCGCACGGACTCCGAACTCAAGGCCCTCATCCGCCAGGAGGAAACCAGGCCGACGTTGACGAGCCAGGCCGAGGGCAGCCCCGAGGAGTTCGACAACGACCGTTGGCTCTTCGGCGTCGACGCCTGGCGCGCCGTGGGCTACGGCTACTGGCAGCACGCGGCCAAGGCCACGCTGAGCTAGACCGCCAACGCAGGGCGGGCCGGGCCGCGCGGCGGCGCGGTTGCTCTCTCCCGGCCCGCCCGATGTTCGAGGATTGAGATGACATCGCCTTACTGTACACAGAACACCATCCTGCTTCAGATCACGGCGGCGGACCTGATCAGGTACGCCGACCTGGACGGCGACGGCGTGGCCGATAGCGACGTCGTCCTGCGCGCCTGCGAGGCGGCCAGCGCCGCCATGGACGGCTACATCAGCCCGCAATACACCGTCCCACTGACGGGCGACACGCCCGACCTCCTGCGCGACCTGGCCGGCCGGTGGGCCGTCTATCTGCTTCAGCTCGGGCGGCAGTCCGTGACCGAAGACGTTCGCAAGCAACACGAAGACGACGTCCGGTTTCTGGAGCGCGTCGGGTCCGGCGACGCGTCCCTCGGCGATCCGGTCAACATGCCGGGCGGCGACGCGGGACGGACCCCGGCCATCACATCCGACACGCGGCGGTTTACGCGCGAGAAGCTGGAGGGTTGGTGACCGTGGCTAAAGCCCTCTTGGAGTGGACGCCCCAAACGCAACGCGCCCTCTCGCGTCTCGACGCGAGCGGACGCGACGCCGAGCCCGTGTTGCGGCAGTTCGGCGAGTACAAGCGGCGGCGCATCATCGGCCTGCTGGCGTCGCGCCCCAAGGGCGAGGCCGCGGCCCCTGGAGAGCCGCCGGCCAGCCACACGGCGAGTCTGCGGCAGTCCATCACCTACAACGCGAGCGGGACGCATCTCGAGGTAGGTACTGCCGACGTCCGCGGCCGGTTGCTCCAGGAGGGCGGGAAGATCCTGCCCAAGCGGGCCCGCGCCCTGGCCGTCCCGATCCACAAAGACGCGATCGGCAAACGCCCGAAAGACTTCGCGGATTTACAGTATGTCCCGCGCAAAGGGCGGGCGCCGTTGTTGGTTCGGGAGAGCGGCAAGCGCAACGTGCGCACAACCGTCATGTTCATCCTACTGAGGTCCGTGACCATCCACCCGCATCCCTACCTGTTCTGGACGGACGAAGACGAAACCAAGCTGTTGACACTCGTCGACAGAGCATTCAAGAAGGCGTAGTGCCCATGAACCTACTCAACACCAAGACGCTGAGAACCAAAACGTTCTGGGGCGGCGTCCTCGCCATCGTCACGGGCGTCGCCTCGTGTGCCGGAGGCAACTGGGCCGGCGGCGTCCCGTCCGTCGTCGTCGGCGCCCTGGCCATCTTCGGCCGCGACGCGGCGAGCAAGATTCAGCTCGAGCTGGAAGAGCACATGCTGGACGACGAGCTGCGCGAACGGCGCGCGTCGTCGAAAATCGCGCGGGTCACCCCGTGGGATTGTAAGCGGCCGTAGGCCGCAAAGTGGCAGCGGCGTCCCGCCGCTGGGATAGCAACACAGAGGACCGCACATGCCCGCAACGGACTGGATCGAGACCCTGCGCGCCGCCGTCTGGGCCGCCATCGACGCCGACGAGGATCTGAGCACGTCCAACGCCAGCGGCGTCATGTACAAGGGGACGAAGGTCAAGTTCGAGGCGGGGTTGATGGAGCGCTTGCAGCCCGAGCCCGCCATGTGTCCGATCCTGGCCATGGCGCCGCGCGGCCCGATCGGGCAGCCCATGGGCCAGCGCGGCGAACGCGAGGGACGCCGGTGTGTGCTGGCGTTCGACCTGTACGGCAAAGGGCCGGGGACCTCGGAGGTCACCGCGCTGTTTGCGGAACTCGTGTCCGTGCTCCAGGCGTCGCTGCCCACGTTCGGCATCGAGGACGACTACCCGACCAAAGTCGAAACGTCGGACGCGAAGCTGGAAGCGGCCGGCGACATCAAAGACCCTTACCTGATGTTCGCGATCTCGTTCGACCTGGTTGTGGCGTACCGGGTCGGGACCTAACCAACGAAGGAGTTGAGTGCATGAGTGCGGTAACGAAAAACCTTCGCGACGGAGTGCTCGTCATCTACGACGGAGCGACGCCCGCTGAGGAAATCACCGTCGTGTGCGACGACGGGGACCTGACGTTCACGCCGGCGGTTGACAACCCGGGCATCGCGGTGATGGACCGCGGGAGCCTGGACCACTTGCGGCCCGGAGACGAGGGCGTGACGGAGGGGAGCTTCACGGTGAAGTTCAAGGAGTTCCTCAGCCAGGACTCGAACCCCGTCACGCCGTGGGAGGCGCTCCGCATGGAGGAGGGGGCGTCGGACTGGGTGACGACGAACGACGACGGGGGCGGGGTCCAGACGGTGGGCCTGGAGTTCACCGTCGTGACGCCGACGAGCACGGAGGTCGACGAAGTCGTGACGTTCGCCAAGTGCTACGACATCGAGGTGGAGTTCGCCGAGGGCGACGAGTACGACACGATGAAGGTGTCGTTCAAGGATTTTGAAACGTGCCCGACGATCGCGAAGGCCAGCGAGGCGGCGAGCTCGGCGGGTTCGTGACGGCGACGGACACGGCCAACGGCACAGAGGCGGGACGCCTCTGCCACCTTGACGGACAACAGCGTGGAGGACGGCAGATGAACGAGACGGTGAAATGCACGTGCGGGAGAGTGCGGAAGCAACTGCACTACCGGGTCAACACGACGACGGCGAAACGGATCCATGACGCGCGGGAGGCACTGAGGGCGGAATGCGTGGCACAGTGCCGCGTGTGCTCGCCGCCGAAGGCCAAGGCGGCCAAGCCGGCGCCGGCGCCGAAGCCGAAGCCGGAACCGAAGCCGGAACCGAAGCCGGAACCCCCGAAGACGGAGCCGCCGAAGACGTAGGACGGCCACCCTTCGACAAGCTCAGGGCCTACGGCGGCACAGAGGCGGGACGCCTCTGCCACTACAGAACGGAGAGCACGAATGCGAATCGCTGGAGTGACGACGGAGAAGCGGAACACGGGAACGGTGACGATCTACAGAGACGGGCAGCCGGTGGACCTGACGGTGTCGCCGCTGCCCGTCAACTTTCGGGGGCGGGTGGCGCAGGCCGTCCCGATGCCGCGGCCGGCGGTGGAGTACGAGCGACGCGCCGGCAAGGTGTTGCGCGGGCCGGATGGGGCGGCGCTGAAGGTTGTGCGGGACGACGAACCGAAGTATTTGGCGGCCGTCAAACGCGTCGACGATCTCCAGGGCATCGTGCTCGCCTATCAGATTCTGCGCGCCGACCCCAGCATCGCGTGGGACACGCCCCCGCCGCGCGAGCCGTGGGGCGATCGCGCTTTCGCCGAAGCCATCGAGACGGAGATGATCGCCGCCGGCTTCACCGACGGCGAGGTCCTCGCCATCATCCACGAGGCCGAACGGCTGGAGGAGGGCGCCCCCGAGCGCGTGGACGAGTTGGAAAAAAACTCGTCACCCGAGACGGCGACGGAGGCGTCGTCTCGTACTCGCTCGACTTCCTCGAACTCCGCATCGCCGAACGCTGGGGACTCGACCCCTGGGACGGATTCGACGGACTGAGCAGGGAGCGCCAGGAGACGCTCCTTGCGTATGAACGGGCGCGCGCAGACTAGGACCGAGACATGGCCAAGGACTTGAAAGCAAAGCTGAGCCTGGACACGCGGGAACTCAAGTCCGGGTTCGGCGCGGCGACGTCGCAGGCGCGGAAGTTTGCGCGCGGCGCCACGTCGGCGCTAAAGGGCGTGGGCGGCGCCGTGACGGGGATCGGCCGGTCCCTGTTTTCGCTCAAGGCCATGATCGCCGGCGCCGGCGTAGGGTACGCGCTCAAGAAAGCTTTCGACGCAGCGACGACGGTCGAAGAAATGACGAGCATGTTCAAGGCCGTCTTCAAGGAGACGGCCGGCGACGCCGAGGCGTGGGCCGGTCAGTTTGCCAAGAGCATGGGCCGGGGCAAGGCCGGCATCATGGGGCTGATGGCGGGGATCCAGGACACGTTGGTCCCGTTCGGTCTGGCCAGGCGGGACGCGCTCGAGGTGGGCAAGAGTATGGTGTCTCTGGCCAACGACCTGTCGAGCTTCAAGAACGTCCCGGTGGCGCAGGCCGTGGAGGATATGCAGAGCGCCCTCGTGGGCATGTACCGGCCCATGCTCAAATACGGCGTCGTCATCAACGAGACGGTGCTCAAGCAAAAGATGCTGGAGGCGGGGCTCGGCTCCAATGTGCGTGCGTTGTCGCCCGTCCAGAAATCCATGCTGGCGTACAAGGTCATCCTGGAGAGTACGGCGGACGCCCAGGGCAACCTGGCCAAGACGCAGGACTCGACCAAGAACCGGGTGCGCGCGATGGCGGAGGCCTGGGGGGATGTAAACGAGTCGGTGGGCTCGTGGCTCACGACGAGCCCCGAAGTGCATGGCGCGTTGAAGGGCGTCACTGCGTTGTTCAACGAGATGGCGGTGGGGCTGGACCGAAGCGGCAAGGGAATGAGCGATCAGGCCGGGCGTGTGAACGAGATCGCGACCGACATGCGCAGTATTGGATACGGCGCCGCCGCGGCGTGGTACAGCTTCAAGGCTGGGGTCTCGGGTGTCGCGGCCGGGATGGTGCGCATTTACGCGTTCATCGACAGAAACATGATCGCTCTCAGAGAAAAGCGGCTTCTGACTGAAAGGCTTATCCTCCAGCAACGGCAACTCCGTGCGGAGGAAATGGTGTCAGGCGAAAAGGGCGGCTACCACTACGATAGAATAGCGCGGGGTATCACTGACACCGAGTACGCCCTTCAGCAGGTCAAAAAGCGCATTTCGGACCCATTCGCCGGCCTCGGGGACATCATCGCCAAGTTCGACAAAGGCACGCTTCGCGCCGACGCCATGCGTCAGAACATGATGGCGGAGATGGGCAAGCCGGTTGTGTCGGGGCCTGGCGCGTCGCCATCTGACGCGCGCAAGCGGTACGACGCGGCCAAGGGGCTGGCCTCCAACATCGTGAAGAGCAACCGGGACCTGGCGGCGGAGTCGCTCAAGATCGAGAAGGGCCTCACCAAGGACTACGAGAGCGAGCTGGCGAAACGGAAGGGCGCGCAGGAACGGTATAGCGACGCGAGCCGGGACCTGGCGGAGGACTTGGCGGACGCGCAGCTCGACTATGAGGAGAGGAACTACAAGCGCCGGCTGCGGCACATGGGCGAGCACGGCCAGGCGCTGGCAAAACAGGCGCGGGCTGAGCTGTGGGCCCGCCGCGCCGCGGCGGCCCAGGCCCGGGGCGAGCTGGACAAGGCGCGGGACTACGCGGTCAAGGCCATGGACGCGGCGGAAGAACTCGCCGACCGGGCGAGGCAGCGCCGCGGCGCGTCGGGTGGGCAGCGGGACGACAGCCGCTACGGTACGGCCGGCCGGCGCGTGCCCTGGACCACGGGTCTGGAGAGCAAGGGCGCGCCGGGCGACACCCGCAAGGGCGAATGGGACACGTCGCGCCTCAAGTCCTTCCTCGATCGCCAGCAGGCACTGCGCGTGGGGGCCATCCGCCAGCAGCAAGCCGCCGAGCGCGAAGCCGCCACCGAAAATAAGGCCCGGTTGAACGAGCTTCAATCCAAGCTCAAACAGGTCGCGAAGCTTGCGGAGATCCGGGTCCGGTTGCAGATGGATCCGAAGAACGCGGGCATCATCGCCGAGATGAAAGCGGCTCTGAGTGGACAGAGTGGACGAAGCGGACGGAGTGAAGGAAAGACAACGGCCCAGAGGCGGGACGCCTCTGCCACTATGACGGCAACGGCGGCGGCGCCGGCCAGGCGGCCGTGGGCGCGGAAGAGCGCGGGGGAGTGGCAGACGGAGATGGCGGCCAACCGCCAGGCGCAAGAGGCCAAGCGGTGGCAGATGCAGATGGAGATGGGCGCGCGGCAGGCGCGCAAGGATGAGGCGTTCGCGGCGCGCCGCAAGCCGGCGGCCAACGCCGGCGG
>JGI10211J34971_10005174_pt1 | contig 10221 bp, 7 predicted proteins | sample Etolagsediment_FD_34971 | JGI IMG/M metagenome (IMG submission 34971)
CTTGTGCTAATTGGCAAAAAAGCATGGCGATAAAATGATCCCATGAGTGGTAGCCTTTGGCATAACGCTCGGAGTTATGTTTAAGTACCAGTTGGTAAAATCGATTTCGATTGAAAACAGCGATAAGTTGACTAAACAAGCTTGCATATTGTACCATGATCCTGTCCCCTTTTTATTATGATTTTTAATACCCCGTCCGCTTGCGGCGGGGAGGTTCATTGGGATTCCGTTTAATTTGTATAAAGATACGGTCTCCCATTAGGAGGACATTTTCAATCAATTTTCTAAAAAGCGTTTTTGGACAAGAGTGGTAATTTATCATCAATTATTTTCAAAAAAGGAGTTAGTAATGCAACATGCCATGACACAAGATTTGTTTAACAGTGCAGATTATTTTATAGACCGAAACATTCGGCAGGGGAAAGGCCATAAAATTGCAATATACACAGAGCACCGTAATTATACCTACAATGACGTCCAGAAAATGGTAAACAAAACAGCCAATGCATTGCGTGAAAGGGGGGTGCAAATAGAAGACCGTGTAATGATGTTGATGCTTGATATACCTCAATTTTATGCAATTTTTTGTGGATCTATCAAAATTGGTGCTGTGCCAATACCGGTTAATACTATGCTTACCCCTGACGATTATGAATTTTACCTGAACGATAGTAGGGCACGGTTGCTTGCCGTATCTGAGGAGTTGCTCCCGCTGATAAACGGAATTAAAGGTGATTTATCATATCTCCGTGATATTATTGTGATTTCAGAGGTTGGAGGCGCACGAATACCCTTCAGGCAGAAATATAAAAGCGCACCTGCCACAATTAAAACCGCCGCTACTACCCGTGATGACGTTGGGTTTTGGCTTTACAGCTCAGGCTCTACAGGGTCTCCAAAGGGAGCAATCCACTCTCAATATGATATGGTAGTATCATCAAAGGGTTATGCAGAAGGTATATTAGGGCTTACAGAAGATGATATCTGTTTTTCTGCAGCGCGGTTATTTTTCGGCTATGGATTAGGGAATGGAATGTACTTCCCTCTCTATGCCGGATGTGCAGCCGTACTCAGCTCCCATAGACCAACCCCGGAAATCATCTTTCAGTACTTGGAGAAATTTCGACCAACAGTTTTCTTTGGGATTCCTACCCTTTATGGTCAGATGCTGGAACATCAGTCACTTATAGACAGCGAAAATAACATGGACCAAGACCCTAATGCCGAACATGTATTTTCCTCGGTCCGCCTTTGTGTTTCTGCAGGTGAGGCATTACCATCAGCAATTTTTCACAAATGGAAAAAACGTTACGGTATTGATATATTAGATGGAATTGGATCAACAGAGATGCTACACATATTTCTTTCTAATAAACCAGGGGAGATCAGGCCTGGGTCTACAGGGAAACCGGTACCTGGATATGAGTTGAAATTAGTGGATGACGAGGGCAATGAAGTTGAAAAGGGAGAAATAGGAACCCTAATGGTTAAAGGGGGAAGTGCAGCGCAGTTTTACTGGAGAAAGCGTGAAAAATCCCGCCAAACCATGTTAGGGGAGTGGATAAATACCGGCGACAAATACTATGTAGATGAAGACAACTTTTACTGGTGTGCGGGCAGGGAAGATGACATGCTAAAGGTGGGAGGCATATGGGTATCTCCTTTAGAAGTTGAAAATTGCCTAAGAGAACATCCAGGAGTATTAGAGAATGCCGTTATTGGTTTTGCAGATGAAAAGGGATTGATCAAGCCAAAGGCCTTTGTTGTACTCCGTCAGGGGTATGAACACTCCGAGGAAATGGAAGATGAGTTAAAGAAATGGGCTTTAGAAAAAATGGCAAAGTATAAGCATCCACGATGGATTGAATTTGTTGCATCTCTACCCAAGAGCGCTACTGGAAAAATTCAGAGACTTAAACTACGGCAAGATAATTTGAACAAATTATAGTGGACCTGGAGGCTTTATGGGCGAGGTAGTTTTTTTAGCGTTGGCGAGGTCTTTGATGAAATAATTTTATAAGGGGGACAAATGGTAACAACAAAAAATCAGGAAATTGATAATTTAATTCAGTTTGCAATTGAGGTGATGCATAGTTCAGGAGAGAAAGCACTTTCCTATTATGGTATGGGTAAGCCAGATGTTAAATTCGATGAGGGGCTGGTTACAGAGGCCGAACTCAGCCTGATGAAGTTTTTCCAAGATCAACTCCATGCCCGTTTTCCTGATCACCAGGTATTCAATAGTAACCAAAAGAACAAAGGATACACTCATGAGGGAAAGAGATACCTATGGATTTACGATGCCTTAGAAGGGGTGGCAAATTTTCAGGGTGGAATTCCCATATGGGGAAGCTCTCTGTCTCTTCTTGAGAATTTTTGGCCAATCTTAGGTATATTTTATATGCCTGCAACTGGCGATCTTTTTCATGCACAGGTAGGGCAAAAAGCCTTCTTAGGGAAAAAGGAAATCAGTATATCTACTCAGGAAACTATTAACGACGAAAGCCTTCTGCTCACCTACTCACGGTTTCACCATCATTATCATTCTACATTTCCTGGTAAAATCCGCGACTTGGGATGTACTACTGCTCATATATGCTATGTTGCCATGGGTCGGGCTGAAGCGGCTGTCATTGTTAATGAGTCCTATCAGGATCTCGCCGCCGCTCGCGTTATAATTGAAGCAGCAGGAGGGAAGATCTCTAAAATGGATGGAAGCGAGTTTTTGCTTGACGAATACTTGGATGGGCAAAGAATAGAAGATCATCTCATGGTCGGAGCCCCTGGAATGTGCTCGCAAGTTCGCACCTATTTGCAAGAAAATCTTTAACCTGAATGACTGGAGGTTAATGGAAAATGACAGGCTACGTGGCGATAATTTCTCTGCAAAAGTTGCGGTGTTTTATGTCTACAAATATCTTTGGCAATAGGGCATCGCACAGAAAAGGGGCAGCCATTGGGTTCAACTGAATCTGTAACATGTTTGAAAGAGCTTTGGGGGATACCGCTTGCGCTGTCGATCAATAACTTGGTGTAGGGATGGCTGGGATGAGATAAAATAAGATGAGCAGGACCAACTTCCACTAAGCGACCAGCGAGCATTACCCCGATTCGATCGCCAATTTTTCGTGCCAGACCGATATTGTGAGTAACAAAAAGCATAGATAGACCTAATTCGGTCTGGAGATTCAAAAGCAACTTCAATACCTTGGCCTGGATGCTGGGATCCAGTGAGCTGGTTGGCTCATCTGCAACCAGAAGGGAGGGACCAAGGACCAGGGCACGAGCCAGACATACACGCTGTATGGCCCCCATATTGAGTTCATGCGGATAGCAGCCCAAAAATACTGGATCAGACGATAGATGAACATCGGCCAGAATATTAGTGACAATTTCTTTAAGTTTAATTTGATTTTTGGCAAGGCCATGGATTTTAAGTGGCTCTGCAACACTATCAAAAACAGTAAAGCGATGGCTGACAGAGTCGGCCGGGTTTTGATAAATCACACCAATGCAACGAGCCAGGGAGCGGTAATCCTGGTGCATCCATTTATCCATATCGCGCCCACTAAAGAGCCTTGCACCACTGTCTGGCTTAAGCACCCCGGCGGTAATCATTGCGAGGGTAGTCTTACCAGAACCGGTTTCACCCACTAAACAGAAGACCTCACCGCATTTGATTTCCAGTTCGATCGGATGAATGGCAACAGTTTGTCCGTATTGCTTACTTACTCCTTTGAGTTCCACAAGGTTGGCGATTCCATGCCGCAGACAACGAACCATATGGTTGTCAATTGCATCCAAAGCAACGGTTCCCGCTCGACATTTTTCAATAGCCTGAGTGCATCGGTTTAGAAATAGACAACCTGTCGGGGGAGCGTGGCCATCTTTATGTGCGGAGAGAGGGACTTGGATATGGACGTGCTGATAGTTGGCTTCATTGTTGTGGCCATGCTGATGTATAAAGCGGTAGAAGGCATCGCCACGAATGCCACCTAAATCCCTGGTAGTTGTCATAGCAGGATAGGATCGTCCAAGAACAAGTGTATACGGGTGAAGGGGACGAGAGAAAAAATCCTTCGAGGGCATAATTTCCATGATCTGGCCAAGATAGAGAAGGACAACAGTTTCGGCCAGATGAACTGCCAACTCCAGGTCGTGTGTGATCAAAAGAATTGCTTTACCTTTATGCTTGGCGTGATTTATATAATCACCCACAAAAGACTTATTGAAGGCATCTAAGGCTGAGGTGGGCTCATCTAACATAATCACTTCTGGGTCCAGGATCGTAGCCATAGCTAATAAGACTCGTTGAGCCTCGCCCCCACTGAGTTGATGGGGATAGCGGGAGTGATATTCTCCCTTGACTCCCATTCGGGATAGTGCTTTGCCAGCCAGCGCATGGGCCAAGGATTTACTTACGGAGCCATGTTGAATCAGAGGTTCAGCTACTTGATCGATAATTCGATGTACAGGGTTGAGATTGGACGAGCCGTTTTGAAAAACCATACCAATTTTCTCCCAACGGATCACGTTTAGTAATGATTCTCCAAGGTGATCGATTCGTTGTCCGTTAAGCTTTATTTGACCCTGTCGGATTGCATTTGAAGGAAGTAATCCCATGCAGGCCTTGGCAAGGGTAGTCTTTCCGGAGCCAGACTCTCCTACCAGAGCCAGACATTTACCTGGTGTGAGCGCAATGCTGATATCCTCCAAGGCCTGGATACGGTGGGCACCGTCTTGATACATAATATGTAAGTTTTTAATCTCCAAACTCATAACGCTCCTCACTGCAACTTAGACAAGCCGGAATAAAAAATAGTCAAAAGAATTGAAAATGAATGATTAACTATTAATGATTTGTTTTGCTCTAATGTTTTGATTTTACAATTTCCTAAAAATTGCGCGAAACTATTAAATTTTAAATTGCCAATAGAAAATCTTCAATACATCGGTTATTGAGAAATGCTGCCAAAAAACATATGCTCCCACCAAAGTCCGCATTATTAAGCACCTACTATTTCTTTCAGGCGTGGATCCAGCACCTTCTCAAGGCTTATTGCTAAGAATGTGACAGCCATAATCAATAAAGATAAGCAGGCAATAGGAGGCAGGAGCCAATTCCACCATATGTCCATATAATAATATTTAAGGGCATAACTAATCATCATGCCCAATGACTTGCGGCTGGGATCAAATAATCCTAAGAAGGCAAGGGATGCTTCCATGAACATGGCTATTCTTGCCTTTTCAGAAAAGCCAATAAGGTAGAGTGGAAACATCTCGGGCATCAGATGACGCCGGATGATATACAAATTGCCACCACCGATCTGTGTAGCTGATTTGATATGGAGACTCTCTCTTAGGGTAAGGGTCTGTGCACGGATCGCCTTGCTGATAGAAGGCCACATCATGCCAGATAGAATAAGGGCCAGAATCCACGGCGATGGTCGGAAAAGGGCTGCTGTAAGCACAAGAATCATAATGGCTGGAATGGCCAGCAAAACATCGGCTATGCGCATCAGAATCATATCAACCAGACCACGAAACCAACCTGCGATCAGCCCCACTATGATCCCGAATGCCAATGCGATTATACCGCTGAGTAATCCAAAGCTTGCAGTGTTGCGGACAGCAAATAGAAGCTCGGAAAAAATATCTTGTCCACCGTCGTTAATACCTAGGAAGTGCCTGGCTGAGGGTGGTGAGATTGGTGCAAAAGAGATGTCCCAGGGATCGAATGGAGCCAGCTCTGGACCCAGCAGTGTTACGGCAGCAAAAAAAATTGACAAAAAAAGGCCTGCCATAAGCCAGGGGTCCCGAAAAAATGTTCCAGTGGAATTAATTGGCATGTTGAATCCTTGGGTCAATTATTCGATAAACTATTTCCAAACATAAAATGGTTGCCAGAACCATCAGGGAAGAAACCAGAACGATGGCCTGAATGAGTGGCAGATCCCGCGCCTGAATTGCGTTAAACAGAAGAGTGCCCAGGCCTGGATAGGAAAAGATAGTCTCTACCACTAATGCGCCTGTTACCATAAAGGCTAAGCGTAGACCGAAGCGCGTTACCAAAGGCAATAGGGCATTTCTGGCGGCATGGAGATACCGGACTCTCCATGCAGGCAGGCCTTTGGCTCTCGCTGTTGTCACAAAAGATTCCTTTATCACCATCATCATACTATTGCGTGTGAGCAAGAAATTGCCCGGGAAATAGGCCAGAATAAGAGTGGCCAGAGGCAATGATAGGTGGTGGCATATATCGATCAGCCGAGCCCAGAAAGATACATCAGCATAGGCTGTTTCTGCCCCAGCCGTCGGAAACCACTGCAAGTTGAGGGAAAAAACTACTAAGAGGATAACGCCTGTACTGATCTCGGGAACCCCCTCAATAACCGTTATCCCGCCCACCATCCCTTTTTCCACCCAACTATCCCTTCGCCAAGATACTTCTACACCTGTCACGAATCCTATGATTATGGAGATTATATTAGCAGCACCCAATAGCAGCAGGGTCCAGGGAAGTGCAATAAAAAAAAGTGTGGAAACAGGAGTCAAAAATGCGTAAGAATATCCCCAGTCCAAGGTTAGCAGGTTGACAAGATAATCTCCGATACCCGAGTTTTCGGTATAATAGGCCATGAGTTCTGCTTCCTGATCTGGTGTGAGGCTAACGTCGGAACTCGAATACATTGCTGTTACAAAATCGCCTGGCAGCAAATGTGGCAAGGAGTAACTCAGATAGATCATGGCCAGGGCAGCTAAGCCATATGAGATAACAAGGACGAATCGTCTTGGTACTGATTGCTTTTGATCAGAAACCATATTCACTACTCCAATGCTCCATCATTCCATTGCTCCGAAAAATTCTGAAAAAGCCAGAATTTTTAACCTCATTGAGAGAAATAAATAAATGCCGGTCCTCACTTTATTTAATTAAGGACATCTTGTTCTGTGCGATGGGGATACCTATAGAAATGCCCCCCTTTGTATAATACCACCGGATGCCCTTTTTGGGGTTATAAGCGGCCATGGAGGCCGGATAATATAGCGAGATTGCCGGCACTTCGTCGGCATATATCTCCTGTATTCTGCATACTAAGGCCTTGCGTTTGTCCATATCCATCTCGGCAAGCTGGGCTTGAAGAAGCCTATGAAGCTCCTTGTTGTCACCAAAGCGGGCCGATTTTGAACCCATAAACTCGGGATTTATCATCATGTTAAGTATTCTTGCGTCACCTAACAAACCGCCATGGCCAGAGATTACCAGATCAAAGTTCCATTTTCTGACCCTCCCGTCTGTGGTGGCCTGCTCTAAATTAACCAGATCAACATGGATGCCCACAGCCTCCAATTGTCGCTTGATTACCTCACCGTCTCGGTCAGTAACGCTTTCCCCAGCTGCAGTGATGTTTGAGGCCAGGAGTTCTACTTTTAAAGGTTTGCCGGGTTTGGAGTAGTAACCGTCAAAGCCTTTGAAGTACCCTAAGGACTCTAATATTTGCCGAGACTTGGAGGGATTGGGCGCATAGGTCGGTGTATTTGGGTTGTAGAATTCATGGTCTGGTGAGATCAGTCCGAAGGAAGCGGGAGATCCAAAACCTCGGTGAGCCTTGTCGATTATTTCTTGCTGATTTATAGCATATGCTATGGCCTGGCGGAAGCGCTTGTCACTAAAAGGGAGCTTCTTATGGTTGATCATCAGCTTCTTGTTCCAACCCCGGGCGTTTTTGATTACAACCAAACCTTTATTTACTAATAATTTTGCTATGTCAGGCCTAATATTGGCTAGATCGGCCCTCCCTGCGGATAGGGTCATGAGCGGCTTGTCCGCCTTGATATATATGAGCCGTTCGGCCTTAGGAATGCCCTGATAATACCCTTCAAATGCCTCGTAAAGATAGGTCCCTTTTGTCTTGTTGAAATCGATAAATTTATAAGGGCCGCAGCCAATAAATGCCCTGGGATTATTGCATTTGCGTGGGTCGGTCACATTCTGCCAGATGTGCTTCGGAAGAATAGGGATAGTTGCCGCCACATAGGACAAGAAAGGGGCGTACGGTTTCTCCAGTTTGATGACCACACTGTTTTTTGTCTTAACCTGGGCGCCTGACACTGCCTCGATGGGAACAAATCGATAAGGATGCTGCTTGAAATAGTAGATGGTAAAGACTACGTCCTCGGCGCTAAAGGGAGCCCCATCGTGCCACTTGACACCTTTCTGTAGTTCAAAGGTAAAGCTCAGTGATTTCGGGTCATAGGTCCATTCTTTTGCCAGGGCCGGGATATATCCTTTATCATCTTTCCATACCAGGGTATCAAAAACCCAACTCATGCGTATGTAGCCGGGGCCCCTTGGATAATGACTGTAGGGATTGGGATAGCCCCAATCACCCTTGCTGTCGGCGATGCGGATCTCCTTGATCCTGGTCCGGTCAGCATGACCAGTTGTTCCCATAAGTGCGACCATAATTACAAATAGTAGGAAAACTTTGCATAGTAATCTTTTCGTCATGTTCATAACGCTCCCTTTCTCCTGAGTTATAGAATAAACTATCATTCTTGATCTACAGACCTGGGAGAGCCTCCATGGTTTTTATATATGGTTATAGTGCCAGTTTTTCAATCTGCCTTCATAACCGGAATTCCATTAAATTTACAAAACTATTCTGCAACAGGTGGATAGTCATGATCTGAACACTCCCTACACATATAGCGCCCATCTGTTTCAATCAATTTTGACACCATTGTAGGTTCGCCACACCACTCGCAGAGCCTTGAGGGCTCTATCATGGCTTTTGGCGGTACTGCGATATGAGACGTCTTGATTGAAAAAAGATCTTTTAGGGGTTTTACTAAAATGGCGTGGGTTTTTTGGTGATGAAGCGCCCAAAATTCTTTCCGATCTTCCGGAGTTGCCTCACCACCGGTCAGTTTTCGAACAAGCTCTTGATGCCTTTCAGAGAGTTCAAGTGCACCGGCTTTCAGTGCCACACGAATCCCTTCTTCTGATTTTCTGCTCACAAGGGTGTAAACGTGCTTCCCGTGATGTTTATGGATAAGATTGCCCTTGCCAAAGGTGCATCCTGTCAACACCTGAACTGCATCAGTGCCGCAGGCATCTGTTTCCACAAAGGCAACCATTTCCTCATTTACTGCCCGGTCTTCCTTTAACCAGTCAAGCGCTGCCATGGAAGCCCTGTAGCCTATGGCCAGACCGGGGCATATATGGCCATGAAAATCGACGCATTTTTTAAAATCCTCATTTGATAAGATATCTTCAGCTGTCATTTTAATGTTCCTCCTCATAACAACCTTTTTTCTCTAATGGGGAGATTGTGGGTTGGTTTTTATGTTTCATAAATAAAAAGGCCACGAAATGCCCAGCACCTTTAAGTCCTGAGGCCTTCGTGGCCTTTTTGTTTCTCCAAAAAAATTGATTAATTAATGGTCCTTCAGAAACCTTAGGGATATTTTATAATAGTAATCACTTTATTGTCAAACCAATTTATACACACATTGTAAAAAAACCGAATCCTAAAACCACTGAAAAGATTTGTATCCCCTTTTAATAATTCTACAGAATCATTTGTTGAGTAGTTCAAAACAAGTTTAGAAAGGGGAGAGTCCTGTGAAGCATTTTCAGGTAATAAAGGGATTATCAAAGGGAAAATAAATAATTGTTCGGAAAGGTTATCCCAGCAATGCCTCATCCTTAAGCTCGGCTCCGAACCTCCTGACCACTTCCTCTACAGTAAGGGCTTTCTTCTCTTCTCCGTGGATATCAAATTGTACTTTTCCTTCGTGGAGCATGATCATGCGGTTTCCGTATCGAATGGCCTGGGGCATGTTGTGGGTGACCATAACAGTGGTAAGGTTGTTTTCCTCGACAATTTTTTGTGTAAGATCCATAACCTTCTGGGCTGTTTTGGGATCGAGTGCTGCGGTGTGTTCATCCAAAAGCAGTAACTTGGGAAGAGATAAGGTGACCATAAGCAGGGTCAGGGATTGGCGCTGACCACCAGAAAGGAGACTGACCGTGTCTTTTAACCTGTTTTCTAGTCCAAGCTCCAGCATCTTGAGTATTTCCCGGTAGTGCTCTCGACGCGCCTTTGCCACCCCCCAGCGAAGGCCCCTGGTCTGGCCACGGAGATCTGCCATTGCAAGGTTTTCCTCTATGGTCATGGACGAGGCAGTTCCCGTAAGGGGATTCTGGAAGAT
>JGI10211J34971_10005178_pt1 | contig 10215 bp, 8 predicted proteins | sample Etolagsediment_FD_34971 | JGI IMG/M metagenome (IMG submission 34971)
CATCAGACGATTCAGCTTCTTCATCTATATCCTCCTGTTCTCTGCCACGGTTTTCGTGATCTATCGGACCCACGAAAGCCAAGCCTATATGGCCAAGGTTTTTGAAGAACTGAATAGCGATATTGAAGGTAAAATTTCCAGCGTGGAACCCCGCATTCTATTCTTAGAACGTAAGATTGGTGTCCGCAACCGCCTGCGCAAACAATCAGACCTCTTTCTCCAGCCCAAGGCAAGACCTGCCATCTGGCGAAAGATCCTCATCGATATAACCAAAGCACTTCCCCCTGATCTGGTCATTACAAAGATCTTTTCCAAACCGGAGGATGGCGGCCGGAAGAAAAAAGACGCCCCATCGCTCACCATTGACGGGTTCACCTATATTGAGGGTGGCAACAGAGACATTCTTTCTGTGGATAATTTTCGAAGCAACATGCTGTTCAGTTTACCCATTTCCACGTTGTACTCAGATATCAAAGTGGAAAATAATCGTATCTACAAGGAAGAGGATCGCCTCAAACTTGTATTCTCATTGGGGTTGTACGAATGAAAAAACAATTCCAATTCTGGCTGGATGCGATCAAGGTCAAATGGCTCGTCACTGCCATCGTGATCTACTTCGCCTTTACGGGTTCCTCACTGCAAGTGATGATCCTTCCGGAGAGTGCCCGCTACGATGAAGCGGTGCTGCGACAGAATCAGTTGGCGGAGACCTACATCGACCTGGTGAGCCTGGATATTGAGTTGGCCATACAGAATCTTGACATGCAATTGGCTGAGCTCGATTCTCTTGAGGCGGTGTTCAAATCAAGACTGCTTCAAAATGCCCGTGTAAATGCTATTTTTCCAGTCATTGACAAGTATTGCACGCTGTCACAACTAAAAGTGGTGACCCTGGAACCCATGAACAAATTCGAAGATGTTTCCAAGGAATACCAGGCCCACCTGATTCGCTTGAGCATGATCGGACGCTTCCCTGACTTCCTGCAATTCCTTGATCTGCTGGAAAAGCACAAGGAATGGATCCTCATTGATGACCTCGTGCTAAAACCTTTGGAACGGGATAGTTACGCCCGCTACGATCTGACCCTGTCAGTACTAGTCTCTAAAGAGGTGAAAAAGTGAAAAAAGACAACCGCATGCTGCCGCTTATCATCATTGGAGCGATTGTTGTCATTGCAGTCCTATTCTGGTTTTCCGGGGCCTACTCACAAATTTTCGGCACAGAGATGTCGGGACAGGTTGGGAACAGCCTGGCACTGGATCTGAGCACCCTCCAAAGCACCATCAGGGCCGTATCCAGCCCGACCATCGAGGAGCTTCACTTCGTTGAAGCGATCGATACCTTGAGTGCCAAGGAAGACATTTCGAAACTCAGGAATCCCTTCACTCGTGTCTATGTTGCCCCGCCCCCTTCACTGGTTCCTGAGAAAAAACCTGAGCCCAAGAAGAAGGCGGCGCCAACCACGAAGCGGAAACGTAGGATCGTCCGCCCCAACATCACCATCAATGGAATCATCTGGGATCGATCACGCCCCTTTGCCATCCTAAATAATGATATATATGGTGAAGGTGATCTAATCAAAGGTTATACTATCCAGACCATTCAGGATACCATGATCGTATTGGCAAATAATGATGATATCTATTCAATTGTTATCGAAAGAGAGTAAGATGAATCTGTGGAGCACCCACCACCCCATTCGACTGATCACCATTTTGCTGGTGAGCATGCTCATGTTGTCCAGCATTGGATTCTCCCAAACAAGCGGTGACAAGATCTCGATCAAGGTTAAAGAGGTTAAGCTGGAGAACGTCCTCCGCATCCTAAGCGATAAAAGCGGGATGATTTTTATCTCTGACCCTGATATCCGCACCAATAAGATCACCCTGGACCTGACTGATATTGCCCCTCTCGAAGCGCTGTCCATCATGACCGAGCTATATGATCTCGGGTTTCAACAGTTAGGAAGCTCAGGAAAGTACCTCGTCACCGATAAAGACAATATTGCCATTCCTACACGTACAGCTTCCTACAGCTGCCAGTTTTCAGAAGCAACGGATCTGGCTCGAACGGTGGCAGCCTTTGTCTCCCCTGACATCGGAAAGATCTACGGGGATGAACGTACCAACATCGTCATTATCCAGGATACGCCAGGCCAAGTGGCGGAATTGACAAAGTTGATGGAAAAGCTTGATACCCACACCCAGCAAGTCCATATCAAGAGCGCTATTGTGGAAGTATCCGTGTCCAATGATCAAACCCGCGGGGTCCAGTGGTTTACTTCCCAGGAAGGCAAGAATGGTGAGCAATCTGTTTTTGGCACCGAATTTGGTCTCAGGGGTAATAATGCAATGGACCCATTGATCACCCCGGTCCTCCCTGATATTGCTGGCGGCTTTGGCATCGGATTGATCGCAGCGGATATTGACGTGGTCCTGGGATTTCTGGCAGCGACAAATGACCTTAATCTTCTCTCTACACCCCATCTCATGACCCTGGATAACAAACAGGCTGAGATCGAAGTGGGAGATCAGATACCCTATCCCAAACTCAATGAATTTGGGATGGTATCCTATGAATTTAAAAATGCCACGGTGAAACTCACACTGCGGGTTCATGTCAACAATGATTCGACGGTTACAATCAAACTTGAGCCCCAGGCTAATTTTCAGCAGGGTCTGACACCAGACAATATTCCCATTATCTCAACCCGGCGTGCCCAAACGGAAGTGATTGTGAAAAATGGTCAAACTGTGATCCTGGGTGGCCTGATGCAGGAATCAGATGTGGTCACTGTCCAGAAGGTCCCTATCCTGGGCTCCCTTCCCCTGCTGGGTGAATTCTTTCGCTACACACAGACCAATAAACGCAAAACGGAATTGATGGTCATGCTTACCCCTACCATCGTGGATGTTTATAACAACTCCGTACAACGCAAGGATCTGGAAAAAGTACCGAAGGAATTTCTGAAATCCTTAAAATAGATCTGCCATAATAGCCAGGGAGCCAACAATGGCCACTAATGTCCGTGTCCTGATTGTCGATGATGACCCTTCACTGCGGAATATTCTCACCCTTATGCTCAAAGGCATGCATTACGAACTGGCTGGTGTAGCGACTTCACGCCAGGAGGCTGAAGAAAAAGCCCTTTCATTAAAACCTGATGTCATCATTATGGATGTGGTCATGGAGACCCGCCACGCAGGTATCGAGGCAGCAGCCAAGATTGCCGAAAGTATTCATATCCCCATTATCTATCTTACCACGGATGCCGAGGAGGGGACCCTTACCCAGGCCCTGGAAACGGAACCCTTTGGATACCTCCTCAAACCCATCCAGGCTGACAATCTGAGAGCTGCTATTGAAATTTCCATGTTGCGCTACAGGGAAGAGATCAGCATGCGCATTTACCAGGAAGCCCTGGAAGAAGCCAACCATCTTTTTAAAGGCATCTTTTCCACCATGCAGAATGGCTATTACCGGGTCAATCTTGATGAGAAGATCATGCTAGCCAACCCGGCTTTTCTTGACATCCTTGGATATGACCCGACTGAAAACCTGACAGGTAAAACGATCAAGGAACTTGGTTTCTCAGATGAAAAGGACCGCACCCGACTGCTCAATGAAGTAAGCAAAAAGGGCCTCGTCCAACTCCATGAATCCGAGTGGCGCCATAAAAGCGGGTCTGCCATTTCCGTCCTTGAAAATGTGCAGGCATTTCATGATGATACAGATAAACTTCAATATTTTGAAGGCACGGTCCAGGACATCACCCCCATGCGGGTACTCCAGCAGCAGCTTCAACTCTCCCAAAAAATGGAGATCATCGGGATCATGGCCAGCCGGATTGCCCATGAACTGAACAACAAGCTGACAACCATCCTTGGCTATGCTGATCTTTGCGCCATCAAGCTGCCAAATGATCACGAGATCTATAAATACATCCAGCACATCCAGAATTATTCAAAGCATTCAGCCGGGGTCATCCAGCAGCTTCTGAAGTTTAGCCGGAAACCTGAGGCTCAGGAACCGACCAATTTTGACGTCAATGATTTTCTTCATGAAAGGCGGGAGATCATCGAAGCCATCTGTACCCGCTCCATTTCTGTGCTTACTCACGCTAACCTTGAAAACCCACTTGTATTTGCCGATAAGAAACAATTTGAGCAGGTTATCATTAATCTGGTGATCAATGCCCGTGATGCCATGCCGGAGGGCGGCACCCTCACCTTTCAACTGAGCAATGAATTCTACGAGCAGAGTTCTCGGAACTCGAGCGTGGCACCCCATGGTGACTACATCAAAATAAGCCTGACAGATACGGGCACCGGCATATCCGAAAAAAATCTCGCCAAGATCTTTGAACCCTTTTTTACCACCAAAAAAGAAGGTGTGGGCACTGGTCTTGGCCTCTCTATAGTCAAGGGGATCATTGAGAGTAACAAGGGTTTTGTTGAAGTGATCAGCACACCGGATATTGGAACCACTTTCGAAATTCTGCTTCCCAGCTTTATACCTGAAGCCTAAAAAGACGGCTGAAGTATGACCAGACTGACCGGCTTTTTCCATAACCGGAACATCATCAATCTCTGGTCAGGCCAGCTAATATCTTCGGCTGGAGACAGCATTACGCACATGGCTGTCATCTGGCTAATGCTTGATCTCACCGGATCATCCTCGCTCACCGGATTTATCGCATTTGCTGCCACCGCTCCCGCCCTGATCTTTGGTCTGTACGCCGGGGTTTTGGCCGATCATTATCGCCGACGAACCCTCATGCTGATCAGTGACCTGGCCCGTCTGTTGATGATCCTCCTGATCCCTCTCACCTACTATCTTGGGGTCCTCTCCCCCTGGGGCTTGGCCCTCATTGTGTTTTTTACAGCATCCTTTGCAACCCTGTTCAATCCCAGTCGAGATGCCCTGATCCCTGAATTGGTCGCACCTGGTGAACTGCTCCAGGTCAATGCCCTCATGCAGTCAACTGGCTATCTCGCCTATTTTGTAGGGCTTTTCGGAGCAGGGATGCTTCTGGGCTTTTTCGGGGTCATCAATCTGTTCTTTATTGACGCTCTGACCTTTGCTGTATCTTTTTTCTTTATCTTCAGGATCTCCTATCCCAGAGCGAAGGTCCGCGAAAGCAACTACCAGACCCGTCACTTTTCTGAACTGAAGCGGGGCTTAAGCTATGTTTGGTTTGACGACCGGAGATTGTTCTGGATCATCCTGATCACGGCACTCAATAATTTCTTTATCATGGGTCCAGCTGTTGTGGGAACCCCACTGCTTATCAAAGCGGTATGGAACGGCAGCGGTCAGGATTTCGCCTTTATCGAATCCAGCTATGGTGTGGGGATGCTTCTGGCAACCATTGTGGTTTACCGCTTCGCCGCGAAATACAAAAAGGGTACCTGGCTGATGCTGGGACTTATCTATGACGGATTGAGTTTTATTCCCCTGTTCTGGGTTGGCAAAGTGGGAATAGATCCGTTCTGGCTTTCTCTTATCATCATATTTGTTCATAGCCTGGGAATTCCATTTATCCAGGTAACCCGTACGTCTCTGGTGCATTCAGTGGTGCCTGGAAACATGCAAGGTCGAGTTTTTTCCATGATCAATCTGGCAGTGGTGGGTATGATGTCCATTTCAGTGGCTGTAACGGGGATTGTGGCCGAATGGATATCGCCTGGAACCATATTCCTTGTCATCGGCATCGGTGCGGCCCTAAGCGGTTTCATCGGCCTGGCCATGCCCAGTATTCGGGAGGCAGATTGATGTTCGGAAAGGATTTCCCTGAACAACTGTCCAAAATGCTGGAAGCGCCCCTGCCAGGCTGGAAAGCCCAGAGAAGAATGATCCCCGAAGGGCGAGCGACTCAATTTTCCGCCCACGACCTCAAAGACGCCTCCGTCCTACTGGCCCTGCACCAGACAGATGCTGAATGGGTGTTCCCCCTGATCCAACGCAGTGCCGATGGATTTGCCCACAGTGGGCAGATCGCCTTGCCTGGTGGCCGAAAGGAAGCGGGTGAATCGGATACTGAAACAGCCCTGCGCGAAGCCTGGGAAGAGGTTAACATTATCCCCGAGGAGGTTATCGTAATCGGAAAACTGACCCCCCTTCCTATTCCGGTGAGCAATCACCTGGTGCAGCCGGTGGTCGGACATCTGCTCTCCCCCCCTGACCTGATTCCAGATCAAAGGGAAGTGGCACATGTTTTCACCGTAAAGGTTCAGGATCTTATGGCACTGGAGATCATCACCGAGCAACGCGTCCTCAAAGGGAGAACCTGGGAAATTCCATTCCTTGATATTTACGGTCACAAAGTATGGGGGGCCACTGCCATGATCCTGAGTGAGTTCAGAGCGCTGTTGAAGCGCCTAGAAAATGCTGAGGGGGGTTGATCCCTAGCTGGGCGCATCTCCTGCCAAGCCAATGTGCTCCGCAACCTCTGTCAATGCATTGGTAACAAACTGAAAATGTTCGTTCTCATCCAGCTCCAAATCAGCGATCCCATTCACGATGTCATCCCGATTGACACTGGCTGCAAAAGATTTCTGTTTCAATTTTTTTCGGATTGATTTGGGTAGAACTTCTCGAACCGCCTTGCTTGGTCGGACGTAGGTCACGGCAAAAATAAATCCCACCAATTCATCCACGGCAAACAAAGACTTGGCCATGAGGCTTTCCCTGGGAACGCCTGTATATTCTGCATGACCCATAATGGCGTCCAGCATTTCCTGGGGATACCCCAGGCCCTTCAGGATTTCCACCCCTTTGTAAGGATGTTCTTCTGCAGTCGGATACTTTTCATAGTCAAAATCATGCAGCAGACCAGTAATGCCCCAAACATCCGGGTCCTCGTTATATTTTTTGGCCATGGCGCGCATGGCTGCTTCCACGCCAAGGGCATGCTTTCGCAGCGAGTCCGATTTTGTGTATTCGCATAACAAATCCCAGGCAGCATCTCTATTCAGCATAGACGTCTCCTTATCGATCATTCAGGCCATCTCAAGAGGGGGTAATTTAATATTTTATGACGGAGTAGATAGGGCTTACAGGAAATACGGCATGACTAAAATAGATCGATGTCTTTCAATTTGAAGCTCACACCGAGGCGATGTGTCTGTCCAGCACTGCTGCTCAGATCAGAAAAACCGGTCCCGTACTGCAGGTCCAGATAGGTCGTGTGGATCATGGCGCCGACCTGAAACTGGGATAATTCTGTACGGCCCAATTGGATGAATAACTGATTCTGAAACACGATTTCCAGGCCGCCGCTATAGGCCCAGGTTTTTCCATTGAAATCCGCCTGTTCCCCATCCAGGGCAATTTGAACCTGAAAAATTGGATGAAGGATAAATGGCACACTTTCAAATCGCAGCATATAATCCGCAGCCATGATCAGCTCTGGTGCATAGCTTTCTGTGAGGCCGCTGCTCCAGAAGATCGTGGTCGTGAGCATATCCGTGATCTGTACACCGAGGCGGAATGTTTCTGACGGCATATACAATAGTCCGCCATGGAAGCCAATACCCAAGCCCTTTTCAACATAGAGATCATGGCTCAACAGACGGGTTGTGCCATGTACGGCAAGTTTATGGTTGATCTGATGGCTGTAACCCAATTCAAGGAGTAACTGTTGGGTGCTGAAGTAACTGATGGAATTGATCCGTAGTCGTTCACCGGGATCCATTATGCCATTGCCCTCGGTCCCGTCACTGTCCATGGTCTCAGGAATCCCATCTGAGCCATAATCCAGGAGGGCCTCCCGCGTATCAGCAATCCCGCTGACACCTCCCCTGAACAGCAGGAATGACCAGTGGTCCTGTTCTGCCGTGATGACATCCGTTTGATAGACACCCCCAAATCCTTCGGTATGCTGGAAGCTGAACTGAAGATCGCGAGCCAGCAATGACGCAACATTGGAACCGGGGCTTGGATTGGCCATTGGCAGGGCCCTGATATTGCCTAGAGCCAGGGCATCAATTGATACGCCAAGCTGAAATGGATCCTCTCCATAGGAAACAAATTCTGCTTTTAAGAGCAGTGGGATCAACACGATAAAAAGGATTCTCAGCATTGGATGCCTACGACCCAGTGGGCCCTTTGTTTCCAGATTCTTTGTCTTCATGAAGTTCCCGATGCATCTCATCCAGCAGAAGCATGGCTTCCAGGGGGGTCATGCGATCAAGCTTGAGACCTTTGATCTTATCGCGAAGGATATGCTCCTGCTTATCGAATAGGGACATTTGATGCGTATCAAAGGTGGGGCGTGGTTCTTTTATCTCCCCTGATCTGACTGAGATCTCCCCCGAATCCAGATCAGCAAGGATTTCATTGGCCCGTTGGATAACAGGCAGTGGGACACCAGCCATTTGAGCCACATGGATACCATATGAACGACTGGCAGCACCTGGGACGATCTTTCTCAGGAAAATCACCTTTTCATCATATTCACGGACGGCAACATTATAATTCTTGAGACGAGGCAGTACCCCCTCCAACTTGGTCAATTCATGATAATGGGTGGCAAAAAGGGTCCGGGCCGCCTGCTCCTGCCGATTGTGCAAGTATTCAATAAGGGCCCAGGCAATGGACAGGCCATCATAGGTGGAGGTCCCCCGGCCGATCTCATCCAGGAGAATAAGACTTCGCTGTGTGGCATTGTTGAGGATGTTTGCCGTTTCGTTCATCTCAACCAGAAAGGTGGATTCCCCTCCGGCCAGATTATCCGAGGCACCAACCCTGGTAAAAATGCGGTCAACCATGCCGATGTGGGCTTGTTCTGCCGGAACAAAGCTCCCCAGCTGTGCCATGAGCACCAACAAGCCGACCTGGCGCAGATAGGTTGATTTACCAGCCATATTCGGTCCAGTAATAAGCAGTATCTGATCTTCTTCTGCATGGGATTCAAGATCATTTGGAATAAAAGCTTCATCTGCTGGAAGCAGCTGCTCAATGACGGGATGACGACCGCCTTTGATAGAAAGCTGGAGCGAATGATTCAGGGTAGGACGACAGTAATTCCGATCATAAGCCAGCTTGGCAAAATTGCTTACCACATCCAGTCGGGATAAGAAATCGGCCAGGATCTGCAGATCAAGTGCCTCTGCCAGGACCCTGATACGAAGTTCGTCAAAGATTTCATACTCTCTCGCCGTGTAGCGTTCTTCTGCGTGGAGGACCTTTTCTTCATATTCCTTCAGCTCTTCAGTAATGAACCGTTCCGAATTGACCAAGGTTTGTTTTCGGATATAGGCTTCTGGGACCAGGTCACGATGGGTGTGTGTGATATCGATGTAGTATCCGAACACCTTATTAAAACCGATCTTGAGCGAAGGGATGCCCGTACGCTTTCGTTCAGAGGCCTGAAATTCCACCAGCCACGCTTTGGCGTTTCTGGCAATCCCACGGATCTCGTCCAGTTCGGGATCTATCCCATCGCAGATCATCCCGCCATTCTTCACTGAAACCGGAGGTTCCTCAACGATAAGGCGCTCTAATTCATCAAGCAGTTTTGTAAAAGAAGGCAATCCTTCCACATGGAGCCCCAGGGAGTGAACCTGATCCCCGCTCAACAATTCTGCCAGTCGAGGCAGCAACTGCAGCGTGGCTCTCAAACCTGCCAGATCTCTGGCAGAGCCTCGGGTTGAGGAGAGTCGGGAGAGCAATCTTTCCAGGTCGGCGGATTGTTTCAGAGTATCCCGGATGGATTGGCGTAATTCACGATCTTCAAAGAAGACATTGACCTGATCCAGTCGGTTTTCTATCCGGGCCTGATCCAGAAGTGGTTTATGCAGCCAATCACGGAGCAATCGGCCACCACTTGATGTCACGGTTTGGTCCAGAACGGAAATGAGCGTGCCCTCAGAACCACCCCTGAGGGAATTAAAGAGTTCCAGGTTGCGCAGAGAATCATCATCCAGGGTCATCCATTCATCTGCACTGAGACTCTGAATCCCGGTGACGTGCTGCAGATTCCTGCCCTGATAACTTTGCAAATAATAAAGAATGCTTCCGGCAGCTGCGATACCTGCGGTCATACCGGCCATTCCATAACCCTTGAGGCCCTGGGTCTTGAATTTTTTTGTCAGTTCATTTTTTGCAAATTCGGGGTTGAATACCCAGCTTTCAACACGGGTGAGCAGCCATTTACCCCGCCCCAGAAAAGCCTCTGTGTCGGTATCGGCATCTGAAAGCAGCAACTCACG
>JGI10211J34971_10005181_pt1 | contig 10212 bp, 10 predicted proteins | sample Etolagsediment_FD_34971 | JGI IMG/M metagenome (IMG submission 34971)
CTCCCAACCCTGATAATCCGGAGCTTTGTTATCATATTTCTTTCTAAATGCTTTAGCTGCATCAGGCATTTGAAGATCATCATCAATATTAAAAAGGGGATCATCTTGAGGACCTGCTTCAGATCCATCTTCTAAAAATAAATAGACGACACCCATCAGGTAATATTCATGAGCAAAAGCTAGTAATTTTTTAAATAAACCCAAACGATCACACATATTTTGAAAAAATGTTTGAATATAAGCTGATTTATCAGCATCGTCACATTTAGGGGGAGCTAATCTAATCCGGGATAAAGGTAATTCACTATGTAAATCAATAGATCTTCTAACCATCTCATTAAAAGAATAAAAGAATCGATACCAAGCTCTACGTTCTTTTAAGTTTTGTGGTAATTCTAGAAAGTCTTTTGAAAGAATAGGAGAATAAAAATCATGAAATCCACTTTCTTGAATTCCCCCATAGTTAGCTGTTCTATTAGAAAACCCTTTCTTTGAAACAGTAGCTGTTCTTTTATTTTTAAAAGAAGGATTCTTATTCATTAGTGTAACTCCATTTACTTCTTATCTAGGGTATTCCAGTCCAATTTGGACATACCTAGTTCAAGTCCCATTTGTTTAATACTACTGTGTGCCAGCCTTAGATTATCCAAATTTTTCTGTTCAGAAAAAAATCTACCATTATATTGGTGGTCTTTTTTCTCAGCAACTTCCTGTTTCTTGAATAATTCCTGCATCTTAGTAATATTTTTAAGAGTATCCTTATAAAGAGATAATATTTCTTTATTAAAGGTACTCTCCCTTACTTCTTTTGGATCTGGAAGATCTAAATTATTCAAATAATTAGAAGCAGTACTTAATTTATCTACATCTCTCTTAATATATATAAGCTTATTATTATTAGATTTTATTGCAGCAGTATAGATACGTCCCAAAAGATTCTGTAAATCTTTGATACCTTTTTTTAATATATGTACTTTTAATTGAAGATCTCTTTCTATGTTATTTGCCATATTTATTAATCCAAGCATTTCTTCTGTTATGTCGAATACTTCTCTTATTATCAGTAATATTATGATGTCGTGCTTTAATCATTTGATAATGATTAGCATCCCTTATAAAATGATATCTATTATTAGCTAAGGAATGGGTTTTACCACTAATCATTCCAGTTCTAATTGCTTCAGCAGCTAACCAAACACTTCTCATAATAGCATCTGCACGGTCATCATGATGACCTTTTATTTTAGGAGCTTCTACTTTAATAACATTTTTTGAATATTGTTTTACCTGTAATTTTAAAAGTTCTTCAATTACAACATCATCATCTTCTGCATTAGGTTTATTATTGAATAATCTCAATTTACGATCAATACATAACATCATAAAATTTTGATAAAGATTAGAATTAAACTGTCTTGTATGGTGTACTAAATCAAATTGTGGCATGCCTTTTTTAGCTAGATGTTGTGCTGCTAAAGCACCATTATGTTGGTCAATCATTCCTTTCATAATATGAAATTTGGAACAAATTTCAATAATCCAATCAGTAACCATATCAAAATCTAAGACATCATAATCTTCATAGGGGGGTAATCCCGCAGCTCTTTGATCTACAAAATCTAACTCTATCTTATCAGTTTTTTGACCAGTTTCAGGATCTTCAACAAATTCAACATGACTGATAGCTATAGCAGTACCATCTTCTTTCAAACCTATATCCAGACCAACAAAATAAGGAACTCTTGGAATACCATTGGTTTTTTGTTTTAAATCTGGTACAATAACTCTTCTTAAATATTCTTCAGGCATCCAAGCTTTAACTCTATCAGAAAAATTACCTCCAAATTCGCAGTCATAAGTGATGGGGTCTTGATTATATCTACCTTTTAAGAAAGATGAGGACAACGTAGTATTAATTTCCCAGCTAGGAGCTTGAATCATTAATATTTGTTCAGCTCCGGACAAAGCTTGATTATATAAATCCCATAATAATCCCGATTTATTTAAAGGAGAGGAGATGTTAATAATTTTACCGTCACTTCCAAATTGAGCAATCGAAGGAGTAAGCGCATCATAAACAGCTTTATCAGACTTATTAGACTGCGTCTTTTCATCTACAAAGTGTGCCTGCTCATCCATGATTGCTAAAATATTACCCGCACCACGAACACCCCTCGCAGAACAAGCTGCTGATTTAACAACAATAGAAGCTTTACCCTCTTCCCCGTATTTCTCTAATTCTCTCCTACTGCGTATGTATACCCTATCCGTAGTGGGTTTGTTCATGTATCTGTGGAAATATGTACTCTGAGCATAATATCCTAAAATTTGTCTAAATAATAAGTTTGCTTGATCTTCGCTAGTAGCTACACAGGTCAACTGTATCTCAGCATCAGGAAGTAATCTATAATATTTCTGAGGATGGAATACCTTTAAAAGCTTATAAGTCTCATAAGCAGCTACCCAAGATGCCAGCGTCGACTTTGTGCCTCTTCGACCTACGATAAGAACTAATTCATTTCGGGGTTTATTATCAAGAAAAGGTATATTACAGCGACCCTCATTATACAAAAACCTTAAATATTCTGCTTCAGTAAACTTATACAAATTTCTTTCGTTAAATTTGTCGTTTACAATCATGGTTTTATGTTTAGTATCTAAAGGAATTTTATAATAGGTTTTTAAAATAAACTTTTGACCAGGAAGAAGAGGTTGGGTAGTTTCATTTAAATTGAGTCCCCACGGAGCTTCTAAAAAAGTAATAATATCTTTTATATCAGCACCATCACCAACATCCTTTGCAAAACCACCAGCTAATTTACTGAGTGTGCTATGAGAATTAGGTGTCTTTACTGCTCTGGTATATGGTTTAGGGATAAAAACCTCCTAATCGCCTTGTATGATGGTTTCCTTTAATTTTAGCTCAGTATCTTCTTCAAATCCTTCTAAGTTACCCTGTAACTTTTGAAAGAAAAGTTCTACTTGTTCAGAACTATAGTCCAAATCAAGAAAAGTTTGCTGTACACGATCCATCAATTGTTTAAAGACTACCTGCCATTGAGGAGATTTTAAGTTTACTAAATCATTTAATGCTAAATTTCTTTTTTGAATTAAAGAATCCCCAATCATTTTAAGGATATTAGCTCTTCTTAAAGAAATTCTATCAGTAGATTCATCATTAAACTCTTTTTTGATTCTTTCATACTTTAAAGAAGCACCTTCTTCTGCCATTTCTGCAAGTACGACATCTAATAAATCAAAAACACCATCATCATTAAGCATACCCTTTAATAAAGCATCTCTTTTAATAACTTCATCTTTACTAGGTAAAACTAATTGATTGGCTTGAGTAACTTCTAAGGGTTTATTAGAATTAGAGGTTGTGATACTGGTAGTAGTACCACTCTTGTTTGCTCCCTTTGACATAAAACTTCCCTGTCGCTAATACTATTGTTAATCAATAGTAAATTCTTCCATTTCTGATATATTTATATCAGAATATTTTTTATCTATATCACTGAGGTCTAGATTAGAATCTTTTAATTCTAATTCTTTCACTAAGGTATCCATAGGAGCTTTTGAAGAATTAAAGGCAATCTCATGAGCTTTATGCTCAGAAATAGGTTTATCAAGTTCAAAACTTAAATCTCTTTGAGATACCTTAATATCAACACCTTCCGGAAGATTAACTGGAATATCCAGTTGTCTCTTATGTACCGATTTAAGCTCACCAAATGCTTCTTTTAAATTAGCTTTGATGATTTCATCTGATACTCCTAATTTTCTACCTGTTTTAATTATACTAGAAAGAGAGTAACCCTTATCTAAAGCATGTACTATTTTTTTAGGAGTCAAAGAAGCTTCTTTAGACATTTTAGGTTCATATCTGGTAGGATCTAACTTAGCTTGTAAATCAAAGTTTTCAGTAATAACTGAAGAAGCAGAAACTCTTCTTGTTAATTCTGATTGAAGAAAGGCAAGTCTTAAACCCTTAATATAATCTTTTTCAAAAATAGAAGCTATTTTTGAAGTAATATTCTCAGGATAAGTCTCAAATTCTTTTTGAAATGCTTCTTTTGAAATATCTTTAATTGAAGAAACAACTTTTTTATTTAGTTTAGAACAGACACTCCCAATAATTGATTTGTTTGGAAAATCTTCATCAACTACAACATAATGTATATTAGCTGCAAATTTCTTTAGATAATCTTCCAAATCCCTTTTACTAGCAGTATTTCCAGGAATAATATTAGCATCAATGTACACTCTTCCCAAAGAACCTTGCTTAGAAAGGACATATTCAAATATCCTTCTATTAGAATTAAATTCTTCAGAAGAATACTTATTGGTAATATGATCCTTTATTATTTTAGCACTATAATTCTTAACCAAAAGTGAAGCTATATCTTTAGCAATTTTAGCACTGAATACTTTACCCAACTCTTCTTTTAAGGTTTCTACTTGACTATCCAAATCTTCCTTTTTCTTTTCGAGGGTATCTTCTTCTTTCTCATCTTTGCTAATTTTAGGTTTGTATTCAGCAATTCTGGGTTTTTCTTCTCTTTTTGAGGTAAAGGCTCTTTGTAGATCATCTTTAGATTGAATTTCAATAGTCCTACCCAGGAGACTGCTGATGTGTTTTGAGTAAAAATTAAATAATTCTTGATCATAGTTAATCTCTGAAGCTATTCTCTTTTTATATACTGCACAACGACCACAAGAGTTATGGATACACGCTGAACAAGAAGACATAGCTTTCACATATTTAGAAGTTTTAGACTTTTTAGTAACAAACTGAGAACCTTCAGAACAATTCTTGAAAACAGTGGGGTCAACATATACACCCCCCAGTAATCCTTGTTCTTTTGCTAATTCTTTCAGATGTTCCTGAGCAGCCTTTATTACTAAAGGATTTGTTTTTTCTTTTATAACTTTAACTAATTCTGTTCCTGTTTTACCAGTCATCATTTCTTTAGCAGTAAATTTAAGAAGCTCTGTCACATCTTTTTCTACATCGCTAGATAATCGACTAGGCATATTATAATTAAAATTAAATTCTGAATTAGGAACTAAATTAAGATTACTAGAATCTTCTTCATGACTCCATTCTTCTATTAATTTTGGTTCTGCAATATAGTGAGGAATAGGATCAAAGGGAAGATTTTCGTATTCCCCATCTTTAATATCCAACCAGTCTAAATCAACTAGTCTTTTTTCTTCCTTACCTAAAAAGCCATCTAAACCTATGTTTGCCATTGTTTGCTCCTACTAATTTTCTTCTTTCAAAAAATCTTCTTCAATCATTCTTTTAATAAAAATACTACCACTACTCTTATCTCGTATCACTTTCCAAATATCTTTATTGCTTTTATGTATAAGCGTGTCCTCACTAACTTTCATAAAGTCAGTTAAATCCATATTAGAAGAAATTTTAATAATATTATTTTGACTATCTGATAAAAAACCATCAATTGAGGAAGATGTTCTAGTATTTAAATCTACTATATCTTCATCTTCAAAAAAAGAAGCTAGAGACAATTGATTTACGCCTTCTCCATCAATAGCTGGATCATAAAGTGTTTCTGGAGTATTAGGTGTCTTGTTGAAATCTCTTTGGGGTTGATTAACTTTAGGACTCTGAAAATTACCATCGCCCCAATCTGGATTATAAGTAGAATTATCAGGAAGAACATATCTTTTCTGATCTAATTCATGTCGAGTAGAAGGACTATGTGTAGTATCCATCTGGGTTAAATCGGTATAAGTTTGTTCTTGATCATGGTAATATGGTAAGGACTCACTATCTGTAAGTAAGGGTTTTACATAGTTAGACCCCTTTTTTTCTTTTAAATGTGCTTGAATAATTCTATTAATCTTATCATTCATAGATAAATCCTCCTGTTTCATCCAGAATATTAATGAAATATCTTAGATTTCCTAGAGAAACAGCTATAAGCATTATAAAGAGAAGTTTCCTTCCATTAAGATATTAAGATTAATAAAAAAACAATAATAATTTTCTTGTAAAATAAAACATAAGGTGGTAATGTAGGATTATATGGTAAATTGGGATATTCTAATCCACAAGGTCAATATATGAGAAATTTTTAGCTTCCCATTTGGGCAATCTTATTTCACGGAGAATGTTAAAATTATTTTTACTGATCAATTGAAAAGCCTCAAAATATTTATTATAAATTTCATGATCCTTCACACTTTCCAATATTTCTAAATCTTTCATAAATCTATGTCTAATACGAGATTGAGTCATATTCACTCGTTTAGCTACTTCACTTTGACAAGTGGTCTCATAAAGTCCCCAAAGAATAGTAAGATCTAATTCATCAAATAATTGATCTAGTTCTTCAAATAAATCATCTTCTGTAAATTTTGGCACTCTAACTAAAAATTTAAGACGTGCCTTAGCTCTGGAAATTCTGTGAGACACCCCACCCTGAGTTAACCGTAAAATTTTAGCAATTTGTTTCTGTTCTTTCTTTAAAACGTAATACATAATTATTAGGTCATATTCTTTTTTAGGAAGCAATTCTAGATAAGGTTCGAGATCCTTGAAAGTATATGGAAAATTATTATCCAAATATCTTAATCTATTCTCATTAGAAAATCGGTTTTCTAATTCTGAAGAATCAATACTTTTGATATAAATTGTCATAGAATACTCCTTTCAAGAAATATTTTGCTGCAAACAAAAAACAGATTTTTTATCTTCATTTATACTTATGTATAAAAAGCCTCGTTTAACAGCTCTAGAAAGACATGTGGATACTCTCTTTATCTCTTGATCGGTAAGTTTCATTAAATTTATAATCTGTTGACGAGTCAACCCGCCCGCATGCTTTTTAAGCAAATTTAATATTCGTTCTTGTAAAGTTTTTTTCAATTTATTACTAGCATTAATATTTTCTAAACAAACAATAGGTATCCTTGGAACTAGTATACTCATGCATTTTAACTTTACTGAAAGGTCTACTTCTTTTTCTTTAGGATAGGATTCCGTTACCACTGCTTCCAAATTTACATATTTACCATCTAAAATTTTGACCTTATCACCAACTTTTATAACAGGTCTTATCATTTTTAATAGCTTTAATCTTAATTTCTTAATCTCAAAATTTGGAGTAAGATGTAATCGACGATTTACTAGGAGTGGTCCTGTAAAATAATAAGATTCAGCTAGTTTAATATACTTATGTGACTCATTTTTGTCATATTCTATGAATACATAACCTCGAATTAAGAATATTCTATTTTCATAAGATTTAGATTTTATATAGTGCATAGGCAGAAAATAATCTGCTTTTAAATACTTTCTAATAATTTTTTCAATTAAACTGGGGTCATTNTCTAATACANTTTCGCCTTTCTCACTCAATTGAAAAGTTACCCAATTTTTCAAAGTTACAACCTCTTTGTTCTATTTTCAATAAAGTCTCTAATCTCTGATCTCGGCAAGGACTTTTTCATATCTTTAGTCCTATTCTTTAATTCTACAATTTTGCTATTCTTTATTGAACTATTATTTTGTTTACTTTTTGCCATCATCATAGCTAATTTAGGAGGATAAGCAGGATATCTTTGTAAAATCTCTTCAGTTTCACTCAATTCCTTTAGAGTTTCTACTTTAATTTCTTTTTTCTCTTCTATAGGTTCCTGTTTTTCTTGTTCTATAACACTTTTTTCCTCTGGGGATACTGAAACATATACTTTTTCTATAGCTTTTTCTTCAGAAAATGTAGTATTCAATTTTTTATTTAAAATAATAATATCTGATTCTAAAGTTATTTGATCGACATACTTATTTCTTTTTAACAATTCTTCTAATATTTTAGATAAATCTTCTCCATAATTATCAAAAATAGCAGTAGCTAAATTTGTCTGTTCTTCTGTTCTAAATACATTAATTCCATTTTTTAGTTTAAGAATACTAAGAACATTCCTAATAATACCCTCATAGATATTAGTTATATTTTCTTGCATAACTATATTATCTAAAATTTGAAAAGCATTGATTAGATTATTTTTAAGAAAACTAATCAAATTTAAATATTCATTTTCCAACATTAGTTTATAGTGTTCCGAAGCAATATCCTGAGTAATATCCCCAAAATTGGAAAGATATTCTAATGTTTTAATAGCATCTCGGACATGGGGAGTAGTCATTGAAGCTATTATACTAAGACCTTCTTCCTCATAGCTAAAATTTTCTTTTTCACTAATATCTTTTAATCGAGTTAAAATTGATCTTTTAGAGTTTCTATTGAGGTGAAATTCTAAACATCTGGATCGGACTGTTCTATGCATTTTTTCAGGTGCTGTTGTACAAAAAAGATATACCTGATCGGTTGTATTATCTTCTAGTTGTTTTAACAAAGCATCATTCCCCTTAGCAGATATAGAGTGACATTCATCAATCACAACAACCTTATGATCATAATCTCCAAGTACTTTAAAACTTGCCTCTTCTCTTAATTTTCGTATATCATCTACTCCGCTATTACTAGCAGCATCAATTTCTTTATACGCTAGATTAGAGTTATTTAAAAAAGCTTTACAGCTTGAACACTCATTACAAGGTTCCAAAGTTTCAGTTAAATTTTTACACAAAACAGCTCTAGCAAATATTCTAGCTAGGGTTGTTTTACCTCCACCATAAATACCCGTAAACATCAAGGGGCTAGAAAATTTCTTATTCTTTAATAAATTTTTTAATACAATTGTTATTGCTTCTTGATCTAAGACATCACTGAAAGTACTCGGTCTATACTTCTGTGTTAATGAGAAATTCTCCCCCATGGTAAACTCCTATTAATAGATTATTATAATATTGAAAATTAAGAATTAACTGCTAAAACGTGTCTATAGTTTTCTTTATCAAAAACTAAACAACTATTGTCGATAACTTTTATATGGACTTCCTCTAGATTCTCCTGACTTAAATAATCTAATATATATGAAATATTTATATTAAAAGGATTTGGAGTTCCAGAAGGAGTTTCTATATCTATTTCTTCTTTAGATTTGATGGAAGCATTTAAAGAAGACAAGACCATTCGTCCATTCTTAAAATCTATAGTTCCAATTTTATTTAGTTTATCTGAAGTTAAACTAATTCTTTTTAGAATACGCATAACTTCTTTACGTTTTATTTTAACTATCTTACCTTCTTCAAAAGCATCAGTAAGATAGTTATAAATATCAGGATAATCTTCATTAGTTAGAACTGTTTGGAATACAAAAATTCCAGATGATGTTTCTTTTTTAAAATAAATTCTTTGTTTTTTAGGACTATACATTAAGTGAGTTGGACATAATTTCTCAATTTCAATAACAGAATTATATGGAATAACAAACCTTACGGTATCTTTTTCCTCAAGGGGTGTCTTACTGTAGCTAAGTCTTTCCCTATCCGTAGTGACCATAGTCATATTNCCAGANTTATCTTTATTAATATCTAAGCACAAACTATTTAAATCTTTTTTGGAATCATCAGTTCCAATTGAAAAACTTACACTTTTTAACATGGAAACAAAGTTTACAGGTAATCTTACTATTTTTAAGGATTCAGGAATACTTATTTCAGGAAATTCTAAAGTATCTCCTGAAGCAGCATCAAGGACGTAATTGCCACAAGTTAAAGTTACATCATTAGTTGAGGGATTATATTCAAAGTGTAATAGCTTATTATCTAAGGAAGCTAATAAACTGGATAGCGTAGGACCATGTAAAGTAAATGAAAAATTATCCTCGGAATCTATATCACAAGAAAAAACAGTAGCTATCTGAGTATCCGTAGCTTTAACCGTTAACGTTTTATTTTTAATTTCAAACAAGAAATGTTCATATATAGGTTTAATACCACTCTTTGCTAGGGAATTTCTTAAAATTAAGATAATATCCCTCATTTTTTCTTTATATATCTCAAATTTCACGGATACTCCTATTTTTTAAATTTTTTAGTTATTGGATAAAGTATTAAAAGTACTAAAACAACAGCAATAAAAACAAGAGAAAGACCAGTTAGGATACCACAGGTAATAGCAAGTGTTTGTAAAAATATGTTAAGAAAAGTTATAGTAAGCATTGTTTACTCCTTATGCAAGATACCTGTTAACAGTGTCTTGAATTTTATTAATAATACTAAGAATTCTATCGGAATTATCTAAAATAGCTGTTTCCATTGATTCGTGTTCA
>JGI10211J34971_10005182_pt1 | contig 10212 bp, 1 predicted proteins | sample Etolagsediment_FD_34971 | JGI IMG/M metagenome (IMG submission 34971)
AGTTTATTTGAATCATCCAAACTTAATGTTTTGTCTGGCAAATGAAAACTCAAATCAGGGAAATATTCGCGAGTGTTTTTTCCTAAATCAATTACAGTCTGTTTGTACGGTAAACTATTCAGAAGTCGGCGATTTTTTAGTTAACAAGAAATTTATATTTGAAATAGGTGGTAAAAATAAAACCTACAAACAGATAGCAAACATCGAAAATTCGTTTATTGCGGCTGATGATATTGAAATCGGGTATAAAAACACCATACCACTTTGGCTGTTTGGGTTTTTGTATTAGTCAGTGCTTTTGAATACAACCACTTTGTCAGCTTGCGCCGCATCTTGCTGGTTTAAAACAAGGCTTGCTGAAAAAGCCCTAATCTATTGGAATGTAATTCAATAATATCTTATTTCTTGTACACGGATTTGGGAGAAATTGGTTAAAAAACCTTGCATTAGATATTTCGGTGCGCTGCACCTTTAAACACATAAACGGACAAAATTCTACAAAGATTAACGGTGCTCCGCACCTCAAAATTGAGCCACAGAGTGGCGATAATCTTTGTAGAACAATCAAATAGAATTGAGACGAGAGGTGCTGCGCACCGAAATATAAACATTCTTAGTTTATCAACAAGCCCTAAAACAGGCCAATAAGCAATCGAAGTAACCCGCGCATGGATATGCAAGAAATTCGGCATCAAATATTACGACACCTCATCGGCTGTGTTGATGGAATTTAAGCTGAGGTATTACCATTCCGCTGCTAATAACACATTTTTGTAAAAAGTTGAAAGTCCGGAAGAGCGGATTTCTATGTCGTCTAACCCGAAATCATGACACTTTTTGCTTGTTTTTTACCGAAATCTTGTCATTGGCAACCCAAAATCTGCAAAAACCAAAGGCCATACCCCAAAAAAGCCAAAAAAATCACCCTCCTAACCCTCTCATTTCCTATCCGTTAACTTTCGTGTTAAGGTGTAGTTAAGGTGGGGGTGGATTTTTGCTAAGGTCGGTTTTTTGCATTTTACCTGCCGCTGCCTGTACTTTCGCCGGAGTAAAAATGATGCTATGAGAAAAAAGGAAGACAGTAAGAAAGAAACACCACTTCAGGAGAAACCGGAAGAGAATCCCCTTGAAAAGGAAATCGAAGATTTGATCAGCAGGGAAAAAACCCGGCGCAACATTGTAAGCAAGCTGCTCGGTAAATCGAATTCAAAAATCAAAAAATCAGATAACTAAACAATACCTATTTATTCACCAAAATTTAATGATTATGAAAAATTTGAATTTACAAAAATGGATTTTAATGCTCCTATTCCTGTTTGCAGGCTGGAGCGCAATGGCCGCTACCTACACGGTAACCCAGATTACCGACAACGGTACAGGCTCTACAACCGGAAGCCTAAGCTGGGCAATTAACGCAGCAGGTGATAACGACATTATCGCCTTTAACCTAAACAGCGGCGATGTAGTAACCCTAAGTGCGGCATTGCCCCTAATCATAAAGAACTTCACCATGGAAGGCATAAATATTGCCACCGGAAACCCTGTGACCATACAGGTAGCTAACCCGGGCGTTTCTGCTTACCGCGTGTTTGAAATTGATGCGATCAGTCCATACCCAACGTTCAACGACCTTATTTTAAAGGGTGGCGATGTTACAGGCTTAGCGGTGCCTAAGGGGGGAGTAATCAACGCTGACTATATTACTATGAACAGGTGCATAATAATGAACGGGAAAGCAACCGATGGAGGGGGGATATTTGCTGGTGTTGGCTTTGCATTAGACCAATGTACCATTACTGACAATATATCAACCGGTATCGGCGGTGGCGTGTGGGTATTCTCAGGAACCATTTCAAACTCAGTTATTAGCAATAATAGTGCTGCTACGCTTGGCGGTGGATTATGTATAAATGCTTATTCACAATTATTAAATTCAACCATTAGCGGAAACAGTGCACAAAATGGTGGTGGAATGTACATACTCGAAACTTCTTTGAAAACCAATGTTCTGTTAATGAATTCTACGGTAAGCAGCAATTCGGCAACAAGTGATGGTGGTGGTATATATCTCAGCTACACAAACAGGCAATTCAAATACGCATACTTACGTGCATTAAATAGCATTGTTATGAATAATAGTGCCCCTGTAAATGCCGATATTAATCCGGGTAGTGAAAATGCTAATAAAGTTTATAAGTATTTTTCATGGCTTTCCTGCGCAAATATGGCTGCCTATACATACGCTCCCGGTCCAAGCACAGCCTACACAGCAGGTGATTTGGCTGCTTTAGCCAACAATGGCGGACCTACCCAAACCATGGCACTTTCCTCATCGGCACCAGCTTATCAAACCGGAACGTATGCCTGCTACGAGACTACTACTGGAATGTATTATTTTAAAGGAACGGATAATGTATATTACACCCTAATTAATGGCAATACATATACACCTACCGACCCCGCAGCCGATAAAATTCTCACCGACCAGCGCGGTGCTACCCGCGATGCTACTCCTTCGATGGGAGCGTATGATGGGGAGTTGGCAGCGCCTTCAAACCCCCTCCAACTCGTCTTCACCACCACCGCCTCCAGCCAGCAGGTAGCTATACCTCTTGATGGCACAGTGGATGTTATTATCGACTGGGGCGATGGCACCGATAACGATACTATTACCACGGCCGGAAACGCCAGCCACGTGTATGCCACCACGGGAACCGATACCGTGAGCATCAGCGGTACTTTATCGCGCCTTGGTGCTCTTAATGCGTGGACAGGTATTGAATATTTGACAGAAGTGGTGAGTTTTGGTGAAATCGGCCTCACATCTCTTGAGGGTGCATTCATGGATGCCGACAACCTGACAAGTGTTCCTGCTTCGCTTCCCGAAACGATTACTTCGCTTGCGAATACATTCAGATTGATAGATCAGGCATCAATAACGAATTTAGACGCATGGGATGTAAGCCATGTGAAATATTTTAACAATATGTTCCAGTATGCCGATAATTTCAACCAGGATATTAGTAGCTGGAACCTGAGCTTGGCAGAAAATATGCTGGGTATGTTTTCTGATGCGAATAGTTTCAACCAGAATATCAGTAGCTGGAATACCAGTAATGTTACCGATATGAGATTTATGTTTAGTAATGCATGGGCCTTCGACCAAAACCTTGCTGGGTGGGATATCAGCGCTGTAACTAATATGCAAAACATGTTTTACGGCGTTACCCTCTCTACCGCCAACTACGATTCACTGCTGATGGGCTGGGCGGCACAAAATGTGCAAGGCAGCGTTACTTTTGATGGTGGCAACAGCAAATACTCCGCCGGTGCAGCAGCTACAGCACGTGGCGTTTTAACCGGTGCACCCAACAACTGGACGATTACCGATGGCGGTATAAGGGGTGAGATTGTCGGTTCGCTCGTTACGCAGGCCTTTGTGATCGGAGAAGGGGCATCTACCACTTTTCCTAATCACACAAGTCCGATCAGCCTAGCCTACAGCTCGCAACACCACCAGTACGTGTACCTCTCCGATAGTTTCGCGGTAGCCGGAATGTCAGGTCCGGCCAGGATCGTCGCACTGGGTCTGAATGTTGTAGCATCAAATACAACGTCACGGAAGGGTTACCTCTTGCGTATGAAACATACCGACGAAGTCAATATGGCGGGGGGCATGCAGGCAACCGATTTGACGATTTGCAAAAGTCCTGAGGACTATTCTCCGACCGCCGGTGGCTTCGATATGCTCGAATTTGACACGCCGTTCGAGTGGGATGGCACCAGCAATGTGATTGTTGACTGGGCTTTTGATCTTAGCGGATATGCTCAAAACGGTACAATCAAATACGACCCAGTCGTTAACAGTGGCTGGGAGTATGCCAGTGATGATTATGACACAAGGTATATCTATAATGTGGAAGCACCGGGTTACGACGAAGAATATGGTCTGGCCAGTAGCCTTCCACAAATCCGCATCCTGGCAGAGGTTAGCAGTGCCGCTATCGAACCTTCGTCCGGTTCCTTGTCCGGTGGATACCAGGTCTCCATCAGAGGTATACATCTTGGTAACGGGTCGGACATCACCAACGTAACGCTTTGCGGAGTTAGTGTGTCATCAATAATCAGCCAGTCCGACACGCTAGTTGTCGTGGTAGCTGGAACTGCCACCTCCGCCGGGATCGGCGATGTACGCGTGTTTTCGACGAGTAGTGGCGAAACCGTGAAGGCTGACGCTTTTGAATATGGTGGTGTTTGCGACAATCCCACCGATGGTGGCACCATAGCGGCAACACAAACCGTTATGTCGGGTTCTGTCCCTGATTCATTGACAAGCACAGCCCTTCCAACCGGAACCATAGCCGAGTTGGAATACAAATGGCAAATCTCAACTACCGATTCGATTTCAGGTTTTACCGATATTCTCAACAGCGATGCAGCAGGGTACCAACCCGAGGCAATCACTCAAACCACCTGGTTTAAGCGTCTTTCGCGTGCAATATGTGCAACAACCTGGACCGGTGCAGTAGAATCTAATGTAATACGGATTGACATTCCATCACCTTTGCAGCTCGTATTCACCACCACTGCTGCCAGCCAGGAGGTAGCCATCCCGCTTAAAGGCACCGTGGATGTAATTATCGACTGGGGCGATGGTACCGACAACGATACCATTACCACTGCCGGAAACGTTTACCATACCTATGCTACTGCCGGAACCGATACCGTAAGCATTACAGGTACACTTACCGGATTGGGTTCAAGTGTTCCTTTAAATAATTATAGCAACTATCTTAAAAAAGTATTGAGCTGGGGCGAAGTGGGTTTGGAAGATTTAAGTTATGTTCTTGCTTACTGTGCTGGATTGAATGATGTCCCGAATGAACTTCCTGCCACTGTTACCAATCTGGAAAAAGCCTTTTACGGCGCTATAAATTTTAATGATACCATTGGCAACTGGAATACCGCCAATGTAACGAATATGACGAACATGTTCGAAGCCGCGCTTGTTTTCAACCAGGATATAGGAAGCTGGAATGTGGGAAATGTTACCAGCATGAAGGGTATGTTTGCGACGGCAAAAGACTTTAACCAGGACATTGGCAACTGGAATGTAAGCAGGGTGAAAGACATGTTTGAAATGTTCTACTGGGCTGAAGATTTTAATCAGGAAATAGGCGATTGGGCGGTTGACAGCGTAACCACCATTCAGCGAATGTTTTATAAAGCAAAATCCTTTAACCAGGACATTGGCGATTGGAACACAAGTAGTATTACCAATACATCCATGACCTTTGCCGAAGCTTATGCATTTGACCAAAACATCGGAACCTGGAACATCGAAAAGGTGACCACCATGACAAGTATGTTTCTGAACGATACCCTTTCAACAGCTAACTACGATTCGCTATTGATTGGATGGGCCGAACAAGATGTGCAACAAAATGTAAGTTTTAGTGCCGGACACAGCCAATACACCTGCGGCCTGGCAGCGGCAGCCCGCGACACACTTACAAAGCCCCAAACTTCCCCTACACCAACTAACAACTGGCAAATCTATGACGGCGGCCAGGCAGACGATTGCCCCATGCAGCTTGTTTATACCACAACAGCAGCAAACCAAACCATTTACCTGCCCATGCATGGCACCGTGGATGTTACCATAAACTGGGGCGATGGCTCTGCTACCGAAGATTTTACAACTGCTACCACCGCAAGCCACGCCTATGCAAATGCAGGCACCTGGGTGGTAAAAATCTCGGGTACCCTTACCAGTTTTGGAAGTAACAACTGGAACTACCAGCAGCAGTATCTCACATCGGTAGCAAGCTTTGGTAATTTAGGGCTCGACACCCTGGCTTATGCTTTTTACAGGGCACAAAACCTGACCACGGTTCCCGCAAGCCTACCGGCAACAGTAAACAATGTAGTTGGTCTGTTCAACGTATGTACCATTTTTAACCAGGACATTAGTACCTGGGATGTCAGCAATGTAACGGACATGAGTTTTCTGTTTAGTAGTGCAAAGGCATTCAACCAGGATATCGGAGACTGGGATGTTAGTAATGTTACAACGATGAAATCTATGTTTAGCTCTACTGATTCCTTTAACGGAAATATTACCAATTGGAACGTAAGCAATGTAACTGATATGAGTTATATGTTTAGCGGTGCAGATGCCTTTAACCAGGACATCAGCGAAAAAACCGTAAATCCGGGGACATCTGACGAATACACTGCCTGGGATGTGAGCAAAGTTACCAATATGGAAATGATGTTCTATGCTACAGAAGCCTTTAACCAGGATATAAATAATTGGGATGTAAGTAGTGTTACCAACATGGAAAGTATGTTCGAAGATTCAAAGGTCTTTAACCAGAATATTAATAGTTGGAATGTTAGTAGCGTTACCAATATGGAAAGTATGTTTGAAGATGCAGAGGCATTTAATCAGGATTTGAACAGCTGGGATGTGAGCAGTGTCACCACCATGGAAAGTATGTTTTATGATGCAGATGCCTTTAACGGGAACATAGGCAACTGGAACCCGGGTAATGTAACCACGATGAAGCAAATGTTTCGTAGCGCAGATGCTTTTAACTCGGATCTAACAAACTGGGATGTGAGTAATGTTACCACCATGGAAGAAATGTTTTATATGGCAACTGCTTTTAACGGCGACATGAGTAATTGGAAAATGGGCAGTTTGTTAAACATGAAATATATGTTTCGTGAGGCAAGTGCATTTAACCAGGCTGTTAATCAAAAAACCGTAAACGAAAGTACTCCTGATGAATACACGGCCTGGGATGTAAGTACTGTTACAACGATGGGTTATATGTTTAAAGATGCCACATCATTCAACCAGGATATTGGCGATTGGGACGTAAGTAGCGTTACCGACATGGGAGATATGTTTGCCGGTGCCACATCATTTAACCAGGATATTGGAGATTGGGACGTAAGCATTGTAGAAGGCTTTGATTATATGTTCTCGGGGGCCGGTTCCTTTAACCAGGATATTGGCAATTGGAACGTAAGCAGTGGAACAAATTTTAGCTCAATGTTCAAGAATGCCACCTCCTTTAACCAGGATGTCAGCACCAAAACGGTCAACGAAGGAACTCCCGATGAATATACAGCCTGGGTTGTAAGTAGTGCAACTAGTCTCGGTTCAATGTTCAGTGGGGCTACTTCCTTTAACCAGGATATTGGCAATTGGGATGTAAGCAGTGGTGAATATTTTAATTCAATGTTTAAAGATGCCACCGCCTTTAATCACGAACTGGGTGATTGGGAACTCAACTCCATTGCATCATGGGAAAATTTAACTGAAATGTTCGACAACTGCGGCATGGACTGCGGCAGCTATTCCATTACCCTCGAAGGCTGGGCCAACAATCCCAACCTTGCCACCGGCAAAACACTTGGGGCCACCGGCCTTACTTATGGTACCGATGCAGCACCCTACCGAACCACACTGGTAAGCACAAAAGGCTGGACCATCAATGGAGATATTGCCGGAACTTCAGAATGCCTGTGCAACGACCCTGTGGATGGCGGCACCATTGCTTCAGCACAAACCATTTGCTATGGCACAACACCCGACTCACTCACCAGCACAGCCCTGCCCACCGACTATACCGGAGACCTGGAATACAAATGGCAGTCATCCACCACCAGCGAAACTAACGGTTTTGCTGACATTGCCAACAGCGATGCCGCAGGCTTTCAACCCGGCACCCTCAACGATACTACCTGGTTTAAACGCCTTGCCCGTGTCGATTGCATAAACGACTGGACAGGAGCTGCTGAATCCAATGTAGTGATGATTGCAGTCTACAACAACTTTAGCCCCGGAGCCATTTCAGCCACCGGCGAAACCATCTGTTTCGGTGGTGACCCTGCGGAGATCGGTTCGGATACGGATGCTTCAGGCGGCGATGAAACCATTACCTATGCATGGTTCAAAAGCACCGATGATTTTGCCGACAGCACACTCATTTCCGGAGCAACTTTGGCAAGCTACAATCCGCTGACCGGTTTAACCGAAACCACCAGCTACCGTCGTTATGCCCACGACGGCACCTGTAACACCGGTTTTGAAGTTTCAACTGGAACATGGAAAGTTACCGTGTATGATGATTTTACGCCCGGAGCTATCGAAACCACCGGCGAAACCATCTGTTTCGGTGGTGACCCTGCGGAGATCGGTTCGGATACGGATGCTTCAGGTGGCGATGAATCCATCACCTATGCCTGGTACAGCAGCACCGATGATTTTGCCGACAGCACACTCATTTCCGGGGCAACTTTGGCAAGCTACAATCCGCTGTCCGGTCTAACCGAAACCACAAGCTATCGCCGCTATGCCCACGACGGCACCTGCAACACCGGTTTTGAAGTTTCAGCCGGCACATGGAAAGTTACCGTGTATGACGATTTTACACCCGGCTCCATCGGAAGCTATTATCCAGCCACCGGCCAACTGACAAGTTACTTCCCGGATGACGATGGAAGTCTGCAGCTGGGAGACGCATTTCCTGACGAGCGGTTTACCGACAATAACGATGGTACAATCACCGACAACATGACAGGACTGATCTGGCTGAAGAAAGGTGATGTTGCTACCGAAGAAATCTGGAGCGACGCGCTGCTGCTCATCAACGAACTGAACACTTCCGGCACCATGTGGGGCCAGTCTTGTGAGGACGAAAGCAACAGTGGGGCTCACCAGACCGACTGGCGGCTTCCAAACCGTAACGAGATGGAAAGCCTGATGAACCTTGAATATGGAAACCAGTTTACATGGCTCGAAAATCAAGGCTTCAGCATGGCCAATAATGCACGATACTGGACATCCACTACTTTTTCAAATGACAATTCCCATGCATGGCATGCCCAGTTTAGCGAAGGCAGGATAAGACACTGGAGCAAAGAAGTTAACTCGGCTGTCTGGGCCGTGAGAGGTGATAATACTGAAAATCCACACAGTTTATGGATAACAGGACAGACGCAAAGCATCGAAAGTGGCGATGACGGTGAGTATACCTCCGGCACTCCATGGCCGGAACCCAGGTTCATCGACAACAATGACGGAACCATTACCGATATGCTTACGCATCTCATTTGGCTTAAAGATGCCAACATACCCGATGCAGCAGCCACATGGGAAAATTCATTTGCATGGATTGATGAGCTGAACACATCAGGAACCATGAACGGAATAAACTGTGGCGATGAAAGCAACAACGGCTCTCACCAAACCGACTGGCGCATGCCCAATCGTAAAGAACTCATGAGCCTGCTGAGCATGGCAGCTTATGACCCGGCTTTGCCTGACGGGCATCCGTTTGAAAATGCTACCACATTCTGGTACTGGACATCATCAACTTACAGCATTAATACCAGTAACACGTGGGAGATAAGTATAGGCACCGGCAGCATCAGCCACGGATCAAAAACCAACACAAATTATGTGTGGCCTGTTCGGACTGCAAACATCACCAACGAAACCATCTGTTACGGTGGCGATCCCGCAGAGATTGGTAGTTCTGCCGATGCTTCAGGTGGCGATGAAACCATCACTTACGCCTGGTACAGCAGCACCGATGATTTTGCCGACAGTACGCAGATTGCAGGTGCTGACGCTGCAACTTACGACCCGCCATCAGGTCTGAGCGAAACCACAAGCTATCGCCGCTATGCCCATGACGGGAATTGTAACACGGTTTTTGAATTTTCTTCAGGAACATGGAAAGTTGCCATCCATCCGCTGCCCGTGGCCGATGCAGGCAGTGATGCCTCCGTGGCCGAGGACCTGACTTATACATTCTCCGATGCTTCTGCTGCCAATTACACTTCCTCATCGTGGACATCAACAGGTGACGGAACGTTTGATGACCCGGCTGCACTGAATCCCGTATACTCACCCGGCGATGATGATATTGCTGCCGGATCGGTTGAGCTTTGCCTTACTTGTGCTCCGGAAAGCCCTTGCACTGTGGATTCGACCGATTGCATGTTTCTAACCATCTACAGATACCCTTCGATAGCAATTACCTCGCCTGCTGATGACAGCGACAATTATGATTACCCAATCACAATTTCGGGAACAGCCTCCGATGCCGACAATGACCTAAGTGAAATCTTTGTCAGGGTAAATGGTGGCGCGTGGCAGCTTGCTACAGGTACCGAAGCCTGGGATATTGA